>SAMEA104404097__coassemble_736_pt1 | contig 30728 bp, 23 predicted proteins | sample SAMEA104404097__metabat2_high_PE_098 | metagenome-assembled genome bin SAMEA104404097 (sample SAMEA104404097) | Balaenoptera acutorostrata | reverse complement strand
GAAACACCGTTGTCAATCAGCCGTTTCCGCATATCTGCGCTCCAGCCCCACGGCGTAAATGTGCCGTCGAAAGTTTGCAAGTCCTTCAGTTTCACGATGTCGGTGCAGATATCCAGATGCTCCGAAATCTGCTGCAGCCATTCTGAACAGTCTCCGTCAAAATATTGCAGTGTACACGGATTTTCGCCCTCCGCATACCACAGCGGCAGCAGAGACAAATCGTGTTTCAGACGGGTGGCATGAGCGGGCGGAGTATAGTTTTCCAGACCGTATGCCAGTGCCAAATCGTTGTCCGGATTAAATATGTGCAGATTCTTTTTCATCGTGATGCAAAATTAGTAAAAAAAGTTGCGATTATGCTGATTGCTTAACAAGGGATAATGTAAATTTGTTATTTCGTTTATTAGTAGAATTAACATAATGATAAAAAAAAGAAAAGGAAAGGATGTTTTTTTTGAAAAAATTGAGATTTGATTTAATTTTGTGAAAATTATCAATACACTTAAATTTATAACCTTATGAAAAAGTATACTCTATTTATAGTGGCTATTTTATTGTTTGCTTTTCAGTATTCTTATGCTCAGTCTATAACTAAAATTCGTGGTAAAAACTTTCAGGTAGATACGTTGTTTCATGCAAAAGTCGGGCCGGGGACAACCCAGACATCTGTCAAACTGACTGGTTTAGAAAACAACGACAAATACAGATTGTTCTTTCTGACAGTTGACAGAAGCGCATCAAACATTTCTTTTGCAGCGGTAGCCGGAACTGAAAAAGTGGCAGGCTACGAGACTCCGTCGAGTATGGCAAAAAGAAAATCTACTAATAACAAACACTATTTTGCGGGAGTGAATGGCGGATTCTACCGTGCGGGAACTGCAGCAAACGGTACTCCAACCGGTGGCACTCCGACTTCAACACTTGTTGTTGATGGTGAGGTATATACAGGATATTCACACGTTGAATACCAGTTTGCGTTCGACCGCAAATTTGAACCGTTTTTGCAGAATATGAGATTCAATAAAAGTACGGTTAGCTGCAATGGTAAAACTGCATATTTTAAAGCTGTGAATACAAATGTCCCGAACCACGGAACACCGGATATCGGCGGAGTTACATTATTTACTCCGAAATATTACGGTTGTACAGATCAGGCAAGCCAAAAAGGTTTGGGATATCAGGTGCTTGCTCAGCTTGTTGAGGGCGATAAATATTCAATCTATGCACCTTATCGTATGAAAATTATTAGCGAACCTGCTGATATGGGGAATGTGAATATGCCTGCCGGATGTTACGTCCTTCACGGTCATGGGGGCAATGTTGAGAACGGTACAAACATTTCAGGAATTGATTTCGTGAAAAATCTGAAGACCGGAGATATTGTAACATTCAACCATGTAATTACAATGAAAGATACTCCGATAGTGCCGTCACATGTAGTGTCCGGTCATCCTTGGGTGGTTTATTGCGGAAAAACCTGGGAAAATTGCATCAACGAGGGTGGATATGGTAATGAACGTCATCCGAGAACTTGTTTGGGTTACACCAAAGGTAAGGAAAAAGTAATCATGATGGTTGTTGACGGCCGGTCTTCGCTATCAGTTGGAGCGAACGGCCCTGAATTGGGAGATATTATGGTTTATGCCGGAGCTGAAGAAGCTGTAAATATCGATGGTGGCGGTTCTGCATGTTTGTATACTGAGGCTCTGGGAATTCGCAACAGGCCGTCCGATGGAAAAGAACGTGCAGTTTCTCACGGTTTGTTTGTTGTAAGTGAAAGTCCGCAAGACAATGAAATCGCATCTATTGAGTTCCGAGAATGGTCGGTAAAAACACCGCAGTACGGAGAATACAGCCCGGTAATTTACGGCTATAACAAATACGGAATGCTTGTTAATGACAATGTTCAGGATTATACGCTTGAAGCAGATCCTGAATTGGGATATATAGTAAACGGCAAAATGCTGGTGGCTTCAGGAACGGGGTTGCATGCTTTGAAAGCTGTTTACAATGGAGCAACAGCAACAGTGCCGGTTCAGATTTTGAATTCTGCAACTGATATGGCTCCGAGATATGAAGAAATCGTTTATGACGGAATTCGAGATTATGCGGTGGAAGTAAAAGCTGATGTCAATGGAATAGCTATGAATTTGTCTCCGCAGGCGTTCGTATGGCGCAGCGCTAATGAAGAAATTCTTAAAATTGGGAAGAATGACGGTAAACTTGAAGCGGTGGCTGATGGTGAAACATATGTGGAAGGTACATTGGGCGATCGAGTAATGGTTATTCGTGTAAAAGTTCAGAAACCGAAGGCTGCAACTATGGCGGTTGATAGAAATTTTGACCCTGCAAGTTGGAAAGTTGCTCCTTCCGGAGTAAATATAAATTCTTTTGTACCGTTCCATAACGGAATGAAGATAGACTATGCAGGAGCCAGTGGCCGTGCCCGTAAAATATCGCTATCCAAGGAGAATCTTCTGTTATGGAGTCTACCGGATGCTGTTAAAATGACAATCAATCCTGGAGATGCTGCTATCAGCAGTATTATCATATCATTTGTTTCCGGACAAGGTGAAACAAATCATATCACAGTGAGACCCGAATTGAAAGCGAATGAAAACAACGTTTTGATGTTCGATTTGAAAAATGTATTCGATACATCAGATATTGGAACTTATCCGGTAAAATTGGGTTATATTTCTTTGAATTTCGGTAAGGTGGAAATAGGAAAAAAATACAGCATTCAAATTCCTGAATTATTGTCAGTTTACAACAATATTTCTTCAGTAGAAAGTATCGGTGCCGTAAATGGGGATGGTGCAAAACTTTGCCAGAACCCGGTTAATAGAGGAGACAACATAGTGATGACAGGAATACCGAACGGTCTGACAAAAATGTCTGTAATAACCATGGATGGTGTTGTTGTTGAAACTTATAAAATAGATGTAGAAAGCAATGTTTGCAGTATCAGTTCCGGAAATCTTGCGCCGGGAATGTATATTGTAAAAGTGGAATATTCGGAAGGAACAGATTCGTTTGTGGTTATTATCAGATAATCGGGATAAATTATTTAAAGAAGATGCAGGAACCTAACAATAAAGTTATATCTTTGTATCTTAGATTTTAAACTTAATAACCAAAAAATAAAACTAATTATGAGTAAACCATATGTTGTTGGAATTGATATAGGCGGAACAAACACAGTATTTGGTATTGTAGACGCACGTGGTAATGTTGTTGCAAGCAATTCTATCAAAACAGGGAAACACAGTGTCATTGACGACTACATTGACGAATTGTATCAGGAATTGACAAAACTTATCGAAAGCAATGACGCGGTGGGCAAAATTCACGGTATCGGTGTCGGTGCCCCTAACGCAAACTATTATAAAGGAACAATCGAAGATGCCGCCAACCTTCCTTGGCGCGGTATCATTCCTTTTGCTGATATTCTTAGCAAAAAATTCGGTATTCCGGTAGCTATTACAAACGATGCAAATGCAGCAGCAATCGGTGAAATGACTTACGGTGCAGCACGCGGTTTGAAAGATTTCATCATGATTACTCTTGGAACAGGTGTCGGCAGCGGTATTGTTATCAACGGTCAGCTTGTTTACGGTAGTGACGGTTTTGCAGGCGAACTTGGCCACGTTGTTATGAAACGTACAAACGGACGTGTTTGCGGTTGTGGCCGTACAGGTTGTCTTGAGGCATACTGCTCTGCAACAGGTGTTGCTCGTACTGCTCGCGAATATCTTGAAATCCGTGAAGAACCGTCTTTGCTTCGCAATATTCCGATTGAAGACATTACTTCAAAAGACGTATATGATGCAGCAGTAAAAGGAGACAAACTTGCCAAAGAAATCTTTGATTTCACAGGTAATCTTCTTGGTGAAGCGTTTGCGGATTTCATTTGCTTCTCTTCTCCTCAGGCTATCATCCTGTTCGGCGGTTTGACAAAATCAGGCGATTTTTTGATGAATCCGATTCGCGAATCAATGGAAAGAAATACACTGTTCTGCTACAAAGGCAAAACAAAACTCCTTCTTTCAGAATTGAAAGAAAGTGATGCTGCAGTTCTTGGCGCAAGTGCTCTTGGCTGGGAAGCAAAATAAGAATTGTAAAAATTCAAAATACAGTTGCGGATGTCCGTTCGGGTGTCCGCATTTTTTTTATGTCAGATTGGCTCGAATTTTTGATTGGCACATATATTGTATTTATAACCGGTGAAAACGGTTTCACAAAACAATGTAAATGTGGAACTTGTTACATAAACAGTGATAACAGTTAAATTAATCTGATATATGAATTTTAACAATTTTACAATCAAATCGCAGGAAGTTATTCAGAAGGCAGTTCAGAATTGTCAGAGTAACGGAAATCAGGCTATCGAACCCGAACACCTGCTGAAAGCACTGATGGATGAAGGAGAAACCGTCACAAAGTTTATCTTTCAGAAACTGGGTGTCAACAGCGGCATGATTGAGTCTGAGTTGGAGCGAAACATTGCCTCTTTGCCGAAAGTCAGCGGAGGCGGTGAGCCATACTTGAGTCGCGAGACTAACGATGCGCTGCAAAAAGCTGTCGATTATTCAAAGCGTAACGGTGACGAGTATGTATCCGTTGAAGCTTTGCTGATGGGTGTTTACCTTGCACGCAACAAAGTATCAACTTTATTGAAAGACGCCGGAGTGAATGAAAAGGAATTGTCTGCAGCAATTTCTGAACTACGAAAAGGGAAGAATGTTACAGACCAGAGCGCTGAGGACACTTATCAGGCTCTGAGCAAATATTCCGTAAACTTGAACGAACGGAGCCGTCAGGGAAAACTTGACCCGGTTATCGGTCGTGATGACGAAATCAGACGAGTGCTTCAGATTCTGAGCCGCCGTACAAAGAACAATCCGATGCTTATCGGTGAACCGGGTGTGGGTAAGACCGCCATTGCGGAAGGACTTGCACAGCGAATCGTTCGCGGAGACGTGCCGGAAAATCTGAAGACAAAACAGGTATATTCCCTTGATATGGGTGCGCTGATTGCCGGTGCCAAATACAAGGGTGAATTCGAGGAACGGTTGAAATCCGTTGTTAACGAAGTTATTCAGTCCGACGGCGAAATCATTCTGTTTATCGATGAAATCCATACTTTGGTCGGAGCCGGTAAGGGCGACGGCGCGATGGATGCCGCAAATATTCTGAAACCCGCACTTGCCCGAGGTGAACTGCGCAGTATCGGCGCAACCACTCTGGACGAGTATCAGAAATATTTTGAAAAGGACAAGGCGCTTGAACGCCGATTCCAGAAAGTGATGATTGACGAGCCGGACGAATTGAGTGCAATCGCCATTCTTCGTGGTTTGAAGGAGCGTTATGAAAACCATCACAAAGTAAGAATCAAAGATGAGGCTATCGTGGCTTCCGTGCAGTTGTCGGAGCGTTATATCACCGACCGATTTTTGCCGGACAAGGCGATTGACCTGATTGATGAGGCTGCTGCAAAACTTCGTCTGGAAATCGATTCCGTTCCGCAGGTACTTGATGAGATTATTCGCCGGATTTCCCAGCTGGAAATCGAACGCGAGGCTATTAAGCGTGAGAACGATACTGATAAATTCAAACAACTTGATAAGACTATCGCCGATTTGAAGGAAGAGGAGAAAGCCTATACTTCAAAATGGAAAGCCGAAAAAGAGTTGATTAATAAGATTCAGCAGAACAAGATTGATATCGAGCAGTTGAATTTCGAGGCAGAAAGAGCGGAACGTGAAGGCGATTACGCAAAAGTTGCCGAAATACGATACTCGAAAATCAAACAGAAACAGGATGACAATGTAGCCGTTCAAGCACAGTTGAAGAAGATGCAGGGCGACAATGCCATGATCAAGGAAGAGGTGGATTACGACGATATCGCAGCCATCGTTTCCCGCTGGACCGGAATTCCAGTAATGAAGATGGTGCAGAGCGAAAAAGACAAACTGCTGCATTTGGAAGAAGAACTGCATCAGAGAGTTGTAGGTCAGGATGAGGCGATTTCCGCCATTTCCGACGCAGTTCGACGCAGCCGTGCGGGTTTAAGCGACCCGCGCAGACCAATCGGTTCGTTCATCTTTCTAGGGACTACAGGTGTCGGCAAAACCGAGTTGGCGAAAGCGTTGGCAGACTATCTGTTCGATGACGATAATATGATGACCCGTATCGATATGAGTGAATATCAGGAGAAATTCTCCGTGACACGTCTTATCGGTCCACCGCCGGGATATGTCGGTTACGAAGAAGGCGGTCAGCTGACTGAAGCCGTTCGACGCAAACCGTATTCAGTCGTGCTTTTCGATGAAATCGAGAAAGCGCATCCAGATGTGTTCAATATTTTGTTGCAGGTTCTTGATGACGGCCGTTTGACCGACAACAAGGGCAGAGTGGTCAATTTCAAGAACACCATCATTATCATGACTTCAAATATGGGTTCTCAGTTGATTCGAGAACGCATAGAAACTATCACTCCGGCAAACCGTTTCGAAGTGATGGAGAAAACAAAAAACGAAGTATTCGAACTATTGAAACAGCAGATACGACCGGAATTTCTAAACCGAATCGACGATATCATTATGTTTACTCCGTTGAGTGAAAATGAAATCCGTCAGATTGTAGGTTTGCAGGTCAATTCCGTCAAGAAGATGCTTTCAAAGAACGGTATTGAACTGAATCTCACTCCGGAAGCTTTGTCTTATCTGGCAGAAGAAGGGTATAATCCTGAATTTGGAGCACGTCCTGTGAAAAGAGCCATTCAGAGATTGCTTTTGAACGAATTATCAAAAGAAATACTGGCTCAACGAATCAGTCGCGATTCGGAAATTCTTATCGATTATCGTGACGGAAGGCTGACATTTGGAAACAAATAAACTCTATCTTATCCACAATACAAAAAACGCAACTCGTGAGAACTGCGCTTTTTGTATTTTATGCCGGAATGAAATTAACCGTACTGGATTGTTCCGTCTTCGTTGCGGAACTGGTCGAAACTCTTTTCGTACTGGTCCATAGCACGAAGGCTCATACCCATGCTTGAGAAACCGCCGTCGTGGTAAAGGTTCTGCATTGTTACTTTCTTTGTAAGGTCGCTGAACATTACAACACAGTAGTCTGCGCATTCGTCAGCGTCAGCATTTCCAAGCGGAGACATGCGGTTTGCGAAGTCCATCAAAGATTCCATTCCTTTGACACCGCTGCCTGCAGTAGTCATTGTCGGAGACTGGGAAATAGTGTTGATGCGGACATTATGTTCACGGCCGTAGATATAACCGAAGCTGCGTGCGATTGATTCAAGCAATGCTTTGGCATCAGCCATGTCGTTGTAACCGAAAAGTGTTCTTTGTGCAGCAACGTATGAAAGTGCTACGACACTACCGTAATCACTGATAGCGTTAAGTTTTTTTGCTGCCTGAAGCATCTTGTGGAAAGATACTGCAGATATGTCAAGAGTCTTGTTAAGCATATCATAGTCTAAATCGTCGTAAAGTCTTCTTTTACGAACGTTTGGAGACATACCGATTGCGTGAAGCACGAAGTCGATTTTACCGCCAAGTACTTCCATTGATTTCTGGAAAACGTTTGTCAAATCTTCTACTGAAGTAGCGTCAGCAGGGATAACCTCTGCGTGAAGTTTTTCAGACAATTCATCCAATTCACCCATGCGAAGTGCGATAGGTGTGTTTGAAAGAGTGATTTGCGCACCTTCTTCAACAGCGCGTTCAGCTACTTTCCATGCAATACTTTTGTTGTTTAGAGCACCGAAAATAATGCCTCGTTTTCCTTTTAATAAGTTGTAACTCATAATTTTCAAGTTGATTAATAAATTGCACAGATTTTTATTTTCTGTGCATTATCGTGGCAAAGATAATACCAATTCGGACTTTTGTCCAAAGAATTCGGTAAATATTTACACTTCTTATAGATTCTTTAACAATTCAAGCCAGCGAATAGTTTGCGAAAAATATGCCTAAAATATACTTTTATCGGATTTTTTTCGTTTAAAGTATTATATGATAAAATTCGAAATGAGAATATCACGATATATATTTTTGTTCTTGTTTTTTGCGGTTTGCGCATTTGACAATGTAGCCAAAATCAAAATCTCCGGAAAGGTGACCGACGGTGATAACCAGGCGGTTGAATTCGCCACTATTAGAATGGACGGAACTGCTTTCGGAACAACTACGGACCTGAAAGGCAACTATGAATTTTCGGTTGCTGAAAAAGATACCATTGAACTTGTGGTCAATTGTATCGGTTATAAGGAAACCCGTCAGAAATTGCTGGGTGCAAAGAAAGACGCCGTTGTAAATCTCCGTTTGTTCAAGAATACCAAAACTTTGATGGAAGTTGAGGTTATTGATATGAAGAAGCAGACTAACCCGATGCAGACTATCGATGCAAAGATGTACAAACTTGCACCGGATGTCAGCGGGGGCAGTATTGAATCCATGGTCAGTACGATGGCGGGCGTAAGTTCTAAGAATGAGATGAGTTCGCAGTACATGGTGCGTGGCGGTTCGTATGATGAAAACAGTGTATATATCAACGGAATCGAGGTTTACCGTCCGCAGCTGGTGACATCCGGTCAGCAGGAGGGTTTGAGTATTATCAATCCGAATCTTGTCGGAAGTATAGAATTCTCTACGGGCGGTTTTACTCCCGAATATTCGGACAAAATGTCCAGTGTGCTGGATATCACTTACCGTGAGCCGGAAGCGATTGAGGGTTCTGTAGATTTGAGTTTGCAGGGTGCGAGCGTGTCTTTTGGACATAGCAGCAAGAAGTTCTCGCAGATTCACGGTATCCGTTACAAACGTAACGCTTCTCTGTTGGGTTCTCTGGAATCAAAAGGGGAATACGACCCGCAGTTCTTCGACTATCAGACCAATCTGGTATATAAAATCAACGAGAAATTCAAAGCGTCTTTTTTGGGTAACATTTCATTGAACAATTACCGTTTTACTCCGGAAAGCCGTAAAACAAGTTTCGGTACTTCTACAAGTGCGAAACAGTTTACCGTATATTTCGACGGACAGGAAAAGGATAAATTCGAGACCTATTTTGGGGCATTGAATCTGAATTACCGCGCTAACAAGAACAATGAATTTGCACTGGTTGTCGGCGGTTATATGACCAATGAACTTGTTTCCTACGATATATCCGGCGAATATTGGCTGGATGAGGCGGGAACTACTGATGATGGTAGCGGCGAAGGTGTTATTGGTGGCGAACTTGGCGTCGGCCGTTATCACGAACATGCCCGAAATCGGTTGAAAATGAGTGTGCTTTCATTGGAATTAAAAGGTAAAACCGCCATCAAACGTAATTTACTGACATACGGTCTTTCTTTCAAACACGAAAACATCCATGATCGCCAGCGCGAGTGGGAGATGCGTGACTCAGCAGGATATTCACTGCCGACCGAGGGTGAGGGTATCAATATGATATACAATCTGTCTTCTTACAATAACCTGTCCAGCAACCGTCTTTCTCTGTTTGTTCAGGATAGTTACAAGTTGATGACCAAAGCTGGGCTGCTGATATTCAACGGCGGGATTCGCTGTTCATATTGGGATTTCAACAAGGAATTTCTGATAAGCCCGAGAGTCAGTGTCGGATTCATTCCTGAATTCAACAAAAACTTTGCGTTCCGTGTTGCAGGAGGTCTGTATTACCAGTCTCCGTTCTACAAGGAATACCGAAAGGAGGAAAAAGACAGTTATGGCAACTACAATATCGTGTTGAACAAAGATATCAAGTCACAGCGCAGTGTTCAGGTGATTCTCGGCGGTGACTATACATTCCGCGCGATGGACCGTCCGTTCAAACTGACTGCGGAGTTCTATTACAAGAATCTGTCCAACATCATTCCGTGAAATCGATAACTTGAAACTGGTCTATTCCGGGATGAATCAGAGTAACGGTTTTATTGCAGGTATAGATATGAAACTGTTCGGTCAGTTTGTTCCGGGAACAGACTCATGGATCAGTTTCTCTTTGATGAAAACACAGGAAACATTGAACGGAGTCAAAGTTCCGCGTCCAACCGACCAGCGATACAGCGTCGCATTGTTCTTCCAGGACTATTTCCCGAAATTCCCGAAACTTAAATTCAGTTTGAGAGGTATCTTCTCAGACGGTATGCCGACTATTGCCCCGCGCAGCACACGTGATAAAGGATATTTCAGAATCCCGGCCTACAAACGTGTCGATATCGGTTTGTCTTACGAACTGTTGGGCGAAAAGAAAAACGGAATCCGTGCCTACAATTTCTGGAGACATTTCAAGAGCATCTGGCTCGGAGTCGACGTGTTCAACCTGTTTGACATTTCTAATGTCAGCAGTTATTATTGGGTTACCGACGTCAACAATCTGCAGTATGCCGTTCCGAACTACCTGACTTCAAGACAGATTAACGTAAGATTGTCTGTAAATTTCTAACGGATTAACTTGCAGTGAAATATAAAGCGAAGCAAAGATTTTTTGTTTCGCTTTTTTTGCCATAGATAATTGTGTTTAGTAAAATAATTAGTTTACTGGGAAATGTTCAGACCTTCTTTCGGCTGATGCCTTCCATATGAAAGATTGATGCCATAATTTGTACCATTGAAAATCGCACGCCATCCAACGTAATAAAACGAAACAGGGAACAAGTCCAGAGAAGCATGAATGTACGGATAAAAAGAAACCCCTCAGCGATGAGGGGTTAGATTATAATCTGTTATGGTGATTATTTCATTGCAAAGTTTGCGCTTGAAGCAATCTGCTGGTAAGCGTAAACACCTGCCTGAGAAAGTTCAACAGTTTCGAATGAACCGTCAGGAGTAATCATGTTAACGTGAGTATCGTCTACAAATGTCATGAACGGGTGAACTTCACCATCTTTAACGAATGACCAAGAGTTGTCTTGTTCGTTGAATGCGAATTCTACAACAGAACCGTCTCTTTCGCTTGTGATTTTATATCCGTGGCTGTCGCAGTCTACCAAATAACGTCCGTTTTCAGTATCGATTGCTTTTGTCCCCTGTGCTACAGGATTAGAACCTGACCAGAATTCAATTGAGTTCAATACCAAAAGGTCTGCAAGAGTTGTTACTTCATATACCGGAAGAATCCAGAATGCGAAGAATACTAATTCGTTTACAAACTTGTTGCCAACCTGTTGGTTCCAACTTAATACTTTGTTTGATAGTTTGAAACTACCAATACAAGAAGTAAACATCATAGAACTTGCTACCAATGCTACGATAACAGCACTAAATACTTTCTTTTTCATACTTATAAAATTTATTGATTAGATTTTCGAATTTCTATATCAACAAATATAGTAAACATATTGTAAAAGAAGACTTGAAAAAGTAATATTTATTGTTTTTTTTATAAAAATTAAGCGTTGAGAAGTAATGAGTTTGCTTTCATTTAGAATTTCTTTAGATTTCTATTCAAAAAAATGAATAAAAAGTGTATTTACTTTTTTATGTTGTGCCGGTAGTATTCATAAACCTGTCCGACCTCTTCAACGTAGACTACTGTCTGTTTTCCCTTGAAATATCCGAATCTGCACGCTTCGTCGTTGTAGTATTCCGGTTTGGATTTCATTTGGATGGCAAGTTCAACATTGTCATGCCATATTTCCGGATTCTTGCCGTATTTTTTTGCAAGGTTAATGGCGTCAAGCACATGTCCGAGTCCGGCGTTGTAGGCTGCAAGCACGAATCTGATTCGTTCTTCAGAATCGGCAACATAATTGCTGAGTTTGTTGTCAAGTTTGTGCATCAGTGTCACGGCACCCATTACGCTGTATTCCGGATTTCGCATTTGTGAATCGGAAATACCGAGAGAACGTGCGGTTTTCGGCATCAGCTGCATGATTCCCTTTGCACCTGCCCACGAGGTTGCAGTAGTGTCGAATCGGGATTCAGAGTAGCCTTGTGCGGCAAGCAGACGCCAGTCGAAGTTGATTTCTTTTGCGTATTTTTTGAAAATGGCGTCATACGGAGAGATGATGCCTTTAGATTTGTTCAGAATTTTGCCTTTCAGGTGATGTACTGGATTGTCCTTGCTGATTTCGAAATATCGTTTCAGCAATGATTTTGCCGTTGCCTTGTGGTTGTTAGTAGAAGTCCATGAACCGATGGAGTCGGCGAGCATGGTTGCGTCCTTGCGCACCGCCCAGGATGAACGCTGCGGGAAACTGATTTCAAGAGAAATGTTGATGTTCCGGTGATAGGTCTTGTTCAGACGCGCGATGTCGCTGTCTACCACAGTCAGAGGTATTTCGCCATCGGAAACCATCTCGATAAGGTCTTTTGCAATCAAACTGTCCTGTGGTACGGTGTTGATAATGATGCCGCCGCCGATTTCGTTGTTCAGATTTTTCAGACGGTATTCGTATTTGGAGTTCTGCTCCACATATACGGTTTTGCCGATTAGCTGGGTAACGTCTTTGATACATTCTTTTGCATTTTTCGGCTGTACCAGCACCTGATGTGTGATATCCTCCTGGCCGCAGTGAAGCACGCGCTCCTTATATTCGTAGGTAATCGGGATTTCGCAGGCGATGATGTCAATTTTGTTTTCGTCCAGCATGGAAATCAGAGAGTCGATGCTTTTCCCGATTTTGATTTCGAACGGTTTACCTTTGTCTTCGAGAATACGGCTGATTAATTCGTATTCGTACCCCATTTCCTCTCCTTTATATATAAAGTAGGTCGTCGGGCTGTAAACGGTACCGATTCTCAGTGTGTCCGGAATAACGCTGCTGGATGAAAAATTACCGTTTTTACTTCCTTTGCAGCCCTGAACCAGAGTGCACAGAAGAGTAAAAACGGCAATATAAAAGTATTTGCGTCTATGCATACGCAAGTATTGATTATTCGTAATCGAAAGTACCTTTTTCAGAAATGATGGTCAGTGAATTCTTTTCAGCTTCTTCCACGTGACCTACAATCTGTGCATCGATACCGAATGATTTGGAAATTTCGATGACTTTTTCAGCATGTTCCGGAGCAAGGTAGATTTCCATGCGGTGTCCCATGTTGAAAACTTTGTACATTTCTTTCCAGTCTGTTCCTGACTGTTCCTGAATCAATCGGAACAACGGAGGAACCGGGAACATGTTGTCCTTAACGACGCGTTTGTTTTCGATGAAGTGCAGAATCTTGGTTTGTGCACCGCCGGAGCAGTGAACCATACCGTGGATATCGCCGCGCATTTCATCCAGAAGTTTTTTGATAACCGGAGCGTAGGTACGTGTCGGAGAAAGTACAAGTTTGCCGGCGTTAAGCGGAGAACCTTCCACTGCGTCGTCAAGTTTTGCACCGCCTGAGTAAACCAGTTCTGCCGGTACGTTTGCATCGTAGCTTTCAGGATATTTTTCAGCAAGATATTTAGAGAATACGTCGTGACGTGCGGAAGTCAGACCGTTGCTGCCCATACCGCCGTTGTATTCTTTTTCGTATGTTGCCTGTCCTGAAGAAGAAAGACCGACGATAACGTCGCCGCCTTTGATATTTGCGTTGTTGACAACTTCGCTTCTGCGCATACGGCAGGTTACGGTACTGTCAACGATGATTGTTCTTACAAGGTCGCCGACATCAGCCGTTTCACCGCCTGTGCTGTAGATGTTAACACCCAGTTCGCGAAGTTCTGCAAGAAGTTCTTCAGTTCCGTTGATGATTGCTGCAATTACAGAACCCGGAATCAAAAGTTTGTTTCTTCCGATTGTAGAAGACAAAAGAATGTTGTCTGTAGCACCTACACAAAGAAGGTCGTCGATATTCATAATCAACGCATCCTGTGCAATACCTTTCCATACGCTCAAATCTCCTGTTTCTTTCCAGTAAAGGTAGGCAAGAGAAGATTTTGTACCTGCACCGTCGGCATGCATGATGTTGCAATATTCAGGATTGCCGCCCAAAATATCGGGAATGATTTTGCAGAATGCTTTCGGATACAGACCTTTGTCTACATTTTTAATCGCGTTGTGTACATCTTCTTTAGATGCTGATACGCCGCGCATATCATATCTTTGGTCGCTCATGTTGTGATGGTTAAGTTATATATCGCAAAATTAATATTTTATGGGCGAAGTACAAAGGTTTTTCTTAAAAATAAGGTCGCCCTTCCGAGGCTTTTCGGTGCGGATTTTCGTGTCTTGGAAACAAAAAAACACGCAGTTCTGAAAAGAAACTGCGTGTTCGTATATGTGATGTTTTTTTACTGTAAATTGTCGTCCTCATCGTATTTCTGGAACAGAAAATCGTTGTACGGGAAACGCTGAGTGTGGATAATTTTCGCTTTTTCGTAAAGCAAGGTTTTCAGCTCCTCGATGTTTGTTTTGTTTTTTGCGGAGATGAAAATGCAGTTGTCGTTCAGCTTTGCCATCCATGTCTGTTTCAGTTCTTCCAGCGGAATATTTTCCTTTGTTCTCGGAGTAAGGTCATCCTCATCCTTCGGAACGTGGGTATATGCGTCGATTTTGTTGAAAACGATGATGGTTTCCTTGTCGCCGGAGTTACAGATTTCCTGCAAAGTTTTGTTTACCACTTCAATCTGTTCTTCAAACTGAGGGTGGGAGATATCCACAACGTGAACCAGAATATCCGCATCGCGAACCTCGTCCAGCGTACTCTTGAAAGAGTCTACAAGGTGAGTAGGAAGTTTGCGGATAAATCCTACAGTGTCTGTCAGCAGGAACGGAAGGTTGTCAATAATCACCTTGCGCACGGTAGTGTCCAGAGTGGCGAAAAGTTTGTTTTCCGCAAACACTTCGCTTTTGCTCAACAGGTTCATCAAAGTGGATTTGCCGACATTTGTATAACCGACAAGTGCGATACGGGTAAGTTTGCCGCGGTTTTTGCGCTGGATGGATTTTTGTTTGTCAAGGTCTTTCAGACGGTTTTTCAAAAGAGAAATCTTGTCCAGAATGATACGGCGGTCGGTTTCAATCTGTGTTTCACCCGGACCGCGCATACCGATGCCGCCTCGCTGACGTTCAAGGTGTGTCCACATTCGGGTCAGTCGTGGCAACAGATACTGGTACTGAGCCAGCTCTACCTGCATTTTTGCGTTGGCGGTTTGTGCGCGTTTGGCAAAAATGTCAAGAATCAGGCTGGTACGGTCAAGAATTTTGACTTTCAGTGCGGTTTCTATATTTGAAATTTGTTTGGATGTCAAATCATCATCGAAGATTGCGATACCGACTTCGTTGTCCTCCACAAACTGGCGAATCTCTTCAAGTTTTCCCTTTCCGACAAATGTGCGCGGGTTCGAGCCGTCGCATTTCTGTAAAAATTTCTTCACGGTCACTGCACCGGCAGTATCGGCAAGAAATTCAAGTTCGTCCAGATATTCGTTCGCTTTGATTTCGTTTTGAGACGGAGTAATAAGACCTACAAGTACGGCCTTCTCGGTAACCTCTTCTGTTAGAATATAATCTATCATTGTATGATAAAAATTAGTCTTTTACAATTTCTGCAGTGCGGATAAACTCTTCAATCTCTTCGCGGCTTGCGTTGCACGGTCCTGTATGTTCCAGTTTCAGTGAAGACATTGCTGCGGCAAACACACCGCTGTCATAACGGCTTGCACCTTTGCTTCTCATATACAGATAACCTGCTGCATAAGTGTCGCCGCAACCTGTTGCGTCAACAATCGCTTTCGGTTTGAATGCCGGAACTTTTACGGTTTCTTCCGCGCTGTAAATCACGGAACCGTAGCTGCCCAGAGTTATCAACACCTCTTTTACACCCCATGAAGCAATCTTTTTGCCGGCTTCTACCGAGTCGGAATAACCTGTAAGTGCTTCAATCTCGCATTCGTTCACTTTCAGAATGTCGATATACGGGAAGATGTCCTCTTTGTCAGTCCAGTCGCAGGGATAAACCTTTTCGCCGTCCACATAACGAAGAAATCCCTGTGCGTCGACGCTCAGAATGCTGTTTTTGGACGCTTCCTTAATCAACTCCGGAGAGAAGTCGTCGGCAAGCAGCGAACCGATGTGAAGATATTTCGCATCGATGCCTTTCAGACATTCAACACTGAACGGGTCTGCTTTTGATAACACTCTCTGTGTGCGGTTGTTCATATTTTCGCCGTATTTGTTTTCAAAAAATACGGTATTGCGGCTCGGGTAAACGGTAACGTCTACACCGAGTTCTTTCATTTCGTCAATCACTTCATAGTCTGATTCGCCTAAAGAGGTAACCAGAGAAAAGTCCGCATCGGCAATATGGCGCAATGCGTGTACGAAATAGTAGGAAGTACCGCCGAAAGCGTAGGTTTCCTGTCCCGGAATGATAATTTTATCTCGCGTAATATGTCCTATACAACATATATCCTTCATTATATAAAGAGGGTTTTAGATGTTACAATTTTTTGTTGAAACTGTCTGTAAACAGAGTCCGGTTCATAATGGAACGCCCCAGAGTCAGTTCGTCAGTGTATTCAATTTCATTTCCTACCGACATGCCTCGGGCAAGCAGCGTGATTTTTACGTCATAGGGCGCAAGTTTGCGGTAGACGTAGAAGTTGGTGGTGTCGCCTTCCATTGTCGCGCTTAGTGCAAGAATCACTTCTTTTACTTTCCCTGTAGCAACTCTTTCAACAAGAGATTCAATTTCAATATCCTGCGGTCCGATGCCGTCCATCGGTGCAATCAGTCCGCCAAGAACGTGATACAGTCCGCTGTGCTGGTGAGTGTTTTCGATGCTCATCACATCTTTCACGTTTTCCACCACGCAGACGATGGATTCGTCACGCAGGGGATTGCTGCATATCGGGCAGATATCCGATTCGGAAATGTTGTGACAGACTTTGCAGTAACGAATCTCCTTGCGCAGCTTGATAATAGCTTCGCCGAAATTCACGGCTACGGATTCGTTCTGTCGAAGCAGATGCAATACGAGTCTTAATGCAGTTTTCCTGCCGACACCCGGCAATTTCGAAAACTCGTTGACCGCATTTTCCAGCAAAGATGATGAAAATTCCTGCTCCATTGTTTTCTGTTACATTCCTTTAAATAAATTTTAAATGACAAAATTACTCTTTTATTTTGTAAATAAAGCTATATCTTTGCAAAATAAAGCAATCCTCTATGATAATAAAATCTGCAGAATTTGAGATAAGTAATACAGATGTAAGGAAATGTCCGGCAACCGACCGCGCGGAATATGCGTTTATCGGACGCTCGAATGTGGGCAAATCGTCACTGATAAATATGCTGACAGGACGCAATTCGCTGGCAAAGACTTCCGCAAAACCGGGCAAAACTTTGCTGATAAACCACTTTCTGATTAACAAAGAATGGTATATCGTTGACCTTCCGGGCTACGGCTATGCACAGCGCAGCAAAGACAGCCGCGCAGGCATTCAGAAGATTATCGAAAGCTACGTGCTGCACCGCGAACAGATGACTAACCTGTTTGTGCTGGTGGATTCCCGCCACAAACCGCAGACTATCGACCTTGAATTCATGCGCTGGCTGGGGGAACACGGTGTGCCGTTCAGCATCGTGTTTACAAAATTGGACAAACTTGGCGTAAATGCCGGCAGAGCCAATGTTGCAGCATATAAAAAAGAGTTGTTGAAAGAGTGGGTGGAACTTCCCCCTGTTTTTGAAACCTCTTCAATTGATAACCGAGGCAAAGAAGAATTGCTAAATTATATCGAAGAACTTAACAAACTGTAATAAAATAACAATTTATAAAAGCCTGTCCGTTTGGATGTTTCGTCCGGACGGACATTTTTTTATTCAAAAATATTCTCCAAAACCTTTGCAGGTTTGTAAAAAATGTATACCTTTGCATCATCAAAACGGCCCCGTAGCTTAACTGAATAGAGCACTTGACTACGGATCAAGAGGTTACAGGTTTGAATCCTGTCGGGGTCACTTGTAGAGACCGCATTTTTTAATGCGGTCTCTTTTGTTTTTACCTTTTTTGCAAATTTTTGCGGAGGTTCTGGCTCAGTCGATATTTAGTGGGGCAAGCATATATCTTTGCGATCCTGAGGTGTTGGACAACATCTGAGAGAAACAACAGGTAACGCTACATGTAGTCAGCCAGCTGTTGAATATACTTTGGAAAATACAACGGAAATTTATTCGGCTTCAGTAGATAGTGCTTTTGTTGATGATGTAAACTGAAGTTTTTTTAGGAGAAATATAGTGTGTTATTATCTTTTTAAGAAACGCAACAATCAATCTCTGCAAAGGTATTAATTATTAATGATTTATCCATAATCCTTTAAATAAATATTATTGAATTCTACATCAGTAAAATATATTATATTGATATTCAGATAAATATAATATCGAATAGCAATTAAAATTTTTCTTTACATCCACTTATAAGCCTATTTCACAAAATAGTATTGTATTGCAGATTGCACAAAAAAGTCTTCTCTTTTAGAAAAAAATTATTGGTAAAAATTAAAAAATCAGTTGGCTATACAATTTCAATCATCTGATAGTCAGATCTATCCATTCTAATTTTGTTTCTTAAAAAGAAACAAAACCTACGACTGAATCTTAAATAAGAAAGAACTCAATCTGTTGAAAATTAGGCATTATAATTTGCTGGGTGGTATATCATTTGTATCCTGTAAAAACGAAATGTCTTATAAATATTTGAGGACTCTTGTGTTTAAGAAGAATTAATATAAATAGGATGTTGTGGCAAATATTGTCAAGACAATGTTGAGAATTAAATAATAAGTCGACTACAAGTCTGATTTAAATTACGCCGAACAAATTATGAGATGGGCATTTTTTAGAGATGATTATGAAAGGGCGTTAATACTTTAACAATAATGAGGAATTCGGAATGTTTGCAGAAATTTGTTAACCAAAATATGAATAATGTAGGTTGGATAATATGTCTTCCTGCTGTTATATACCTTGTTTCGTTTAGTTTATTTTTTATGTTCAAGGAAGGTGATTTCTCTACTAATTATACACAGCTGCAAATACCTTTCTTCCTATACATTAATCACATTCTTTCTGCTTTTCCTCGTCTTGAATACAACCTTACCAATTTTGGCAATGCATTGGTTGGTCTGTCTTTGCTTAGCATTTTCCTTTACTATGCTCCAAAACTTTGGGGAGCACTTATAAACGCTTCTCTGTTATCTTTAATTTTGACATATCCGTTGAAAAAACTATTTGAGGTTCCACGACCAGCGTCAGTCATCGACGTGAGTGATTTTACCATTATCGGTAGGACTTTGCTCCACAAATCATTTCCATCAGGACATAGTATTACGATATTCATATTTATTGCCATACTTCTTTTGGCTTTTATGCCAAGAATGCGTTCCGCTTTAGGAAAATGGCTTAGCTTCGGATTGCCGATGATACTTTTAGGTCTGTTTATCGCTGTATCCAGAGTAGCATGTGGAGCGCATTGGCCTCTTGATGTATTGACAGGGGCATCTATTGGCTATTTATTAGCCATTATAGGTGTAAAGATTGACAATAAATATCCTCTTTGGAAATGGATGGAGAATGACAGGTATAAATGGATTGTTTTTATCTTTGTTTTGATTCTCCTTGGGCTGATGATAGCTAAGGGTATTCAGTCGTCCTTCTTAATTATTGATTTTCTGGGGTGTATTTCTCTGGTTTCAACAATTATCCTTTTAATGAGAAAGATATGTTCAAAAAAAATTTAGCTTTTACCTCGCTCCTTATTAGTGTTCTAACGATAGTGCTATACTATTATCCTTTCTTCAAATACAGTTTGGAGCAAATAGACTTGTCTACATTTGCAGGTATTTTTCTGCTGATGAATCTATGCGTTCTGCTGATTTTGATGAATACAATAGCCGTTTATTTGATTCTTTTCTTTTTGCGAAATGCGGGTAAGTATGTGATAGCATTGTCTTTCATCATTAACTCTGTTGCGCTTTACTTTATCAATACATATAATATTCTTATTGATAAGGGTATGATAGGTAATGTCTTTAATACAAACATAGAAGAAGCAGGCGGATTTTTATCATTGTCTCTTGTGATTTATGTGTTGTTTTTAGGAGTTGCGCCAAGTATACTACTTTTTAAATTTAAGTTTGAAAAAGAGACCTTCAAGAAATTTGCGATAAAAATAACAGCAGGTTTACTCTTTGCGGTTATGATTGCGTATTGTAATTCTTCTAATTGGTTATGGGTGGATAAAAATGTACCGACACTTGGTTCTTTGGCTATGCCTTGGTGTTATGTGGTAAATACGATACGTTACGCAAATTCATTGAATAAAAAGAATAAAGAAGTAATTCTGCTTCCAGATTTAAAGGTTAAAGACAACAAAAAGTCAGTTGTAGTGTTAGTCATAGGGGAATCTACCCGCAAACAAAATATGTCGTTATACGGTTACAAAAAAGAAACCAATCCGTTGCTTGGTAAAATAACAGGTCTTCATATATATCATGCGGAATCTTCTGATACCTATACTATAGCAGGGGTCAAGGCTATACTTGATTATAAGCCTGTTAGTGATTTCGTAGAGCCGCTTCCTTCTTATCTACATCGAAATGGAGTAAATGTAATTTGGCGAACTACGAACTCTGGAGAACCAAAACTTGAGGTGAGCAAGAGGAATAATGCAAGCTCACTCAAAGAAATGGCCATCGCTGATAGTCTCTCAATTCAATATGATGAAATCTTACTTTCTGGTATACAGAAGGAAATCCTGCGTAGTGATTGTTCTAAGATTTTTATCGTAATGCATACCAGCACAAGTCATGGTCCAACTTACTACAAGAAATATCCTCCTCGTTTTTCTATATTCGAACCTGTCTGTACGGGAGTGGATATAGCAAAATATAGCCGGGAAGAGTTGATGAATGCTTACGATAACACTATCGTTTATACGGATTATATTCTGGATACACTCATTCAGAAACTCTCATTACTTAAAGATTATAGCGCCACTATGCTCTTTGTATCCGATCATGGAGAATCAATCGGAGAAAATGGTTTCTATATGCATGGGATTCCTAAACAGATGGCACCTAAAGAACAGTATGAGATACCTTTCTTGATTTGGAGTAATGATTCCACCCTTCATTTTAAGCAGAAGGATACGGTTTCACAGTACCATGTTTTCCATACCGTATTGGATGCGTTGGGGTTGGAAAGCCCTATTTATAATGCGGATATGAGCTTGATATATAATTAGAAAAGTAGTTGTCGAACATACGTCTAATCCCGGGATGCCGTCAAAAAAGGCTGCTGTAGCCATAGTCGTAATATGAAATATTTTCGGATAGAAAAAGTCCAAAATTGACAAGGGGCACTCCAGCTCCATGCAGGAATCGTGCTTGTCAATAATGAACTTTAAAAATCGGAAGTCTTAGATATTTCAAAAGAAACCTCGGGGCTTTACGTTCGAAACAATTCTGAATTTGCAAATATTGTAATCTGTTTTTATTTAGAGTAATTTAATAGGTTAAATAATTGAAAATGATGTGGTTGGTGAAAGCCATTTTAGGGAGTGTTTCAAATCTCCCTTTTGTTAGTAGCTAATGCGATGAATTTAGATTTTCAAATATGTCTTTAATGCGTTGACATATTCTTCCAGCGCATCTCTTCCTTTTTGTGTAATACGGCAGGTCGTATGCGTTTTTTTTACCGACAAATTCTTTGGTTATTTCAATATATCCGGCAGTGCTGAGTTTGTCCAGTTGCACACTGAGGTTTCCTGCAGAAGCCTCGGTTTTCTCTTTCAGATAATTGAAATCAGCTTCCTCGACGGACATTAATATGGTCATAACTGCCAGTCGTAACTGTGAATGTATAATCGGATTTAATTCTTTGAACATTGCTTTAATGATTTGCGGTTTAAAATATGTCTCGGAATGACCAGCATTAACAGAAAACACAGTCCGCAAAGCAGGTTCCATTCAATGGAAAAACTTCCGGAAACCAGTAGAGTATTTAACATGTAGATACTGATGATAAAGCTGATGACCGGGAAATAGGTCATACTTTTTTCGTTTGTGATAACTCCTGTGAACGCAGTTCCGATTCCGACCTGTAAGTTCTGTTTGGTTTGTTGAATCATTCTGGTAATTAATTCCAGACTTTCTTTTTCTGTAAAGTCGTTCTCTTTCATATCATGTTGGATTAAAGAGGTTTGTAAAATAATATAGACCGAATTTCAAAGGATTGTGCACTGATCCTTATCTTATTTTCTGTAAAAATAAAAACTTTTGTGCTGTGCATATTGTTACATTGAAAATAAATCGAGTGAAATACCGGTGATGATTTTTGTGCAGTTCATGTACGGGCAAAAAAAAAGCTCCTCACGGAGCCTTAGGAAAAAATAGTATGAATAAAATGAGGTATTAGACTTAAGTTTTATCTTAAGTTATATTAGTTCAAATTAAAAATGATGACCATGGCGCAGATATACCGCTAATGCCGTGTCATCATAGTCTTTTAATCAACACCATCAGGTGATGAACTATCTTCAATAATTCAATGCAAATATAATAATCATTTTGATAATAAGAAAAACAATTCAAATAAATTTGGACTGAAATGGAATTTTTTCTACACAATACAAATTTTTAAGATTTATAAGTCTCTTGTTTGCAGATTCGGGACAAAAAGAATAATTTTGTAACCAACTAACCTAAAACCTATTAAAATCAAAATGAGAAAGGTAAAATCCTTATTGTTGTTGTTGGCACTGGTATCAGTATTTACAGTGTCTGCCAAAAAAATCGAGCGCCCTTCTGTTGAACCGGAATTCTGGTGGGCAGGTATGAATGAAACATCATTACAATTAATGGTAAACGGTGAGGGTATCGTCGAAGCGGTTCCGTATATCAACTATCCCGGCGTTTCCGTAGACAGTATCGTAAAAGCCGACAGCCCGAACTACATGTTCATTTATCTGAATGTTTCTCGCGAAGCAAAGCCGGGCAAATTTGACATCGTTTTCAAAAACGGCAAAAAACGTGTTAAATACGAATATCAGTTGAAAGAACGTACAAAACAGACTTTCAAACCGTTTGACGCATCTGACTTGTTGTATTTGATTATGCCGGATCGTTTTGCGGACGGTGATACTACCAACAATAATATTAAAGGTCTGAACAATCCTGTAATCGTTGACCGCAAAGACCCGAACGGTCGTCATGGCGGAGATTTGAAAGGTATTCAGGATCACCTGGATTATATCGACGAACTTGGTGTAACAGCTATTTGGTTGACTCCGGTTCTTGAAAACGACATGCAGGGCGGTTCTTACCACGGATATGCCACTACAAACTATTATAAAGTTGACCCTCGTTTCGGCACAAACGAAGACTACAAGACTTTGATTAACGCTGCTCACGACAAGGGTATTAAAGTGGTGATGGATATGATTTTCAACCACTGCGGCGTTGACCACAAATGGTTGAAGGACCTTCCGATGAAAGACTGGTTGAACAATCCGAACTGCGAATTGCTGACCAACTTCTCACTTTCTACCGTAAATGACCCTTACGCAAGTGATTTCGATTACGACCGCACCGTGAACGGATGGTTTGTTCCGGTAATGCCTGACCTGAACCAGAAGAATCCGCACATGATGAAATATTTGATTCAGAACAGTATCTGGTGGATTGAAGAGGCTCAGATTGACGGTATCCGCATGGACACATATCCGTATGCCGACATGTTTGCCATGGCAGACTGGCTTGCAGCCGTTGAAAAAGAATATCCGGGCTACAATATTGTAGGCGAGTGCTGGTACGGTAATGCCGGTGGAACTGCATACTGGCAGAAAAACAGCCGTATCAACCGAGATGGTGAAACCAATCTTAAAACCGTGATGGACTTCCCGACCATGATTATGAGCGACGATTTCTTCAACGGTGATACCCAGCAGTACAATCAGGGTATGAGATTGCTTTACGACCGTTTGGCTCAGGATTATTTGTATGAAGATCCGCAGAAAGTGTTGGTATTCCTTGAAAACCACGATAGCGACCGATTCCTGAAAAAACTTCCGGAAAATCTTGGTTCATGGAAGCAGGCAATGACATTCCTTTTGACTTCAAGAGGTATTCCTCAAATGTACTACGGTCAGGAATTGTTGATGTACGGTACAAAAGAGGGGAGTGACGGTTATGTCCGCAAAGATGTGAAAGGCGGTTTTCCGGGTGACACCGTTTCAGAATTTACAGCTGAAGGCCGTACAGAATTGCAGAACGAAGCATTCGATTTCTTTAAGAAAGTTGCCAACTGGCGTCGCGGTAACGACAGAATCGCCAAAGGCAAGTTGAAACATTTCATTCCGGAAAACGGTATGTATGTTTATCAGCGTAGCTATAACGGTAAAGACTGTGTCGTTATCATGAATGGTTGCGATAACGAGTTAACTATCGATATGCGCCGCTATCAGGAAGTGCTTCCGGAAGGTAGTGTACGAAAAGATGTGATTACAGGCAATGATGTTAAAGTTGACGCAATCATGAAATTCGCTCCGAGAGCGGTGATGATTCTTGAATAAGAGATTTTCATTAAATATTGGATAAAGCAGCGCATTTTACGCTGCTTTATTTTATATATGACAGGTTTGGATTCGATTCCTCATAAATTTTGATATCTTTGCAATAGAATATTGAATATGAAAAATGACATAATATTTACTATAAACAGAATTCTTGTGCTGCTTGCAGTCGTGTTCCTGACTTTCCCGGTATCTGCCAAACGCAGTGACCGTCCGGAAATCGAACCTGCTTTCTGGTGGACCGGTATGCAGGAAAAATCACTGCAGTTGATGGTCTCCGGCTATGGCGTGCGTGAAGCTGATTCGTTTATCGACTATCCGGGTGTTACCGTTGACAGTATTGTCAAACCTGACAGCCCGAACTATCTGTTTATCTATTTGAATATTTCCGATGAGGCAAAGCCGGGAAAATTTGACATTATCTTCAAGAACGGCAGAAAACGCATCATTACCAAATATGAACTGAAAGCGCGCAAAGCTGCGGAATGGCATCCGTTTGACGCATCCGATTTGATGTATCTGATTATGCCGGACCGTTTTGCGGACGGTGATACAACCAACAACAATATTACGGATTTGAAATATCCGGAATTCGTAGACCGCAGCAATCCGAATGGACGTCACGGCGGGGATTTGAAAGGAATTAAAGACAATCTGAATTATCTGGACGAACTCGGCGTTACCGCTATCTGGATGACTCCGGTGCTGGAAAACGATATGCCGATATATTCCTATCACGGATATGCAACTACCGATTACTACCGTGTTGACCCGCGTTTCGGTTCCAATGAGGAATACAAGCAGATGATTGACGCTTGTCACGACAAAAATATCAAAGTCGTGATGGATATGATTTTCAATCATTGCGGCTCGGCGCACAAATGGGTGGACGATATGCCTTTTGCTGACTGGATAAACAATCCTCGTGGCGATACATATATTAATGGACAACTATCCACCGTCAATGACCCGTATGCGAGTGAATATGACTTGAACCGTACCGTCAACGGCTGGTTTTCGGATGTGATGCCGGATTTGAATCAGAAAAACAAACATCTGATGAAATATTTGATTCAAAACAGTATCTGGTGGATTGAAGAAACTCAAATCGACGGCATCCGTATGGATACTTTTCCGTATGCCGACATGCAGGCGATGAGCGTCTGGTTGGCAGCAGTGGAAAAGGAATATCCGGGTTATAACATCGTTGGTGAATGCTGGTACGGAAATGTGGCTGGCACTGCCTTTTGGCAGAAAAACAGTCGCATCAATTATAAAGGGGAAACCAATTTGAAAACCGTAATGGATTTCCCGACTATGATCATGGCGCGCAATGTGTTCTGCGGAGATACACAAAAATACAACGAAGGTTTAAGACTGATATACGACCGTTTGTCTCAGGATTATTTGTACGAAGATCAGATGCACGTGCTGATGTTTCTTGAAAATCACGACAGTGACAGATTCTTGCTTGAAATCCCGGGAAATCTGGGCTCATGGAAGCAGGCAATGGCATTCCTTCTGACCACAAGAGGTATTCCGCAGATCTATTACGGGCAGGAATTGCTGAAAACAGGAACCAAAAACAAGGGAGACGGAGATATCCGCAAGGACGTTGTTGGAACATTCCCGGGTGATACAATATCTGAACTGACAAAAGAGGGTCGAACTGCATTGCAGAACGAAGCGTTTGATTTTGTCAGTAAGCTTGCTCATTGGCGTCGCGGAAATGATCGAGTTGCCAAAGGAAAACTGAAACATTTCATTCCCGAAAACGGAATGTATGTATATCAGCGTAGTTATGAAGGCAAAGATTTTGTGGTGCTGATGAACGGATGCGACGAGAGCCTTTTGGCGGATATGCGCCGTTATCAGGAAGTGCTGCCGATGGCAAGTGCAAGGCACGACGTGATTACCGGCGACAGTATCACCGTTCAGCCAGTTATGAAATTTGCACCGAGAGCAGTGCTTGTCTTGGAATAATATTACAAAATAAAGATATGGGTAATTTTCATGATTTACTGGTAAAACGACACAGTATAAGACATTATACAAACGAACCGATTTCCGGCGAGGATGTGGAGAAAATTTTGCAGGCAGCTTTGATGGCTCCGTCTTCAAAACGTACAACTCCGTGGGAGTTTCTGCTTGTTGAGGATAAAGAAAAATTGCAGGAGTTGAGCAAATGTCGCGACTTCGGAACATTGCCGCTGGCAAACTGCAGTCTGGCTATTTTTGTAATGGCAAATCCTGAAATTACAGACACCTGGGTGGAAGATGTGGCAATTGCAGCGGTATTGATGCAGCTTCAGGCAGAAGATTTGGGGTTGGGCAGCTGCTGGGTACAGATTAGAAACCGCTATACCAAAGACAACGAGCCTTCTCAAAACTTTATCAGCGACATTATCAGTATTCCGGGTGAACAGCAGATTTTGTGCGCCATTACATTAGGTCATAAAGCGGAAGAAAAGAAACCGTTCAACCTTGAAAAATTAAAATGGGAGAAAGTTCATATCGCAAAATGAGAATAGCAGTAATAGGAGCTGGAAACGTATCAACACATTTGACTGCAGCGCTGGCTGCCGTTGAAAATGTTGTGCAGATTTTCAGCCGCAATCTTGAAAATGCAAAATTGCTGGCGGAGAAGACCGGTGTGAAATCATATACCGGCAATCTCGAAGATATCACGGCCGAGGCGGATTTGTACATCATTTCCGTAAAGGATGATGCGATATCGGGGATTGTTGCAAAACTGTCCGAACTGAACAAAAATGCCGTTTGGGTACATACTTCCGGCAGTACCGGATGCGAAGTGTTTGAAAACTCTATGCCGAAAAATGGAGTTTTCTATCCGTTGCAGACATTTTCGAAAAATGCGGAAGTGAATGTTGCCGAAGTGCCGTTCTTACTGGAGGCTTCCGACAATCAGTCTTTGGAAATGTTGAAAGCACTCGCATCAAAGATTTCCGAAAAGGTGTATGAGGCGGACAGCGTTACCCGTCGCAGACTGCATATTGCAGCAGTTTTTGCCTGCAATTTTGCCAACAATTTGTGGCGAATCAGTGACGAACTGCTGAAAGAATACAATCTTTCCATGGACGTATTCCTTCCGCTGCTGAAAGTTTCCGTTGAAAAACTCGGAACTTTGTCACCGGAAGATGCGCAGACAGGCCCTGCGATGCGCGGGGATGTCCATATAATAGAAAATCATCTCAAAGAACTGTCCGGAGAAAACCGGGAGATTTATCGCCTGATGTCCGACAGTATTTTGAAGCATTATAAAAGATGAGCAGAATAAATTATGATTTAAGCAAAATCAAAGCTATTGCTTTCGACGTCGACGGGGTGTTGTCCTGTTCTACCATTCCGATGTCGTCTGAAGCCGTGCCTTTGAGAACGATGAATATCAAAGACGGATATGCGTTGCAGCTGGCCGTCAAATATGGTTACCATCTGGCAATCATTACCGGCGGAAATACCGAAAATGTTCGTATCCGCTATTCCAACCTCGGGTTGCAGGATATCTATATGTCCGTAGCGGTGAAGAAACCGTGTCTTGACGAATGGATGGCGAAATACGGTTTGAACCCGGAAGAAGTTGCCTATATCGGCGATGATATTCCCGACCTTGAAGTAATGAAAGCGGTGGGACTGTCCGTAGCGCCGGCAGACGCTGCGGAAGATATTCGCGCGGTTGCAAAATATATTTCCCCCTGTGAAGGCGGACGCGGATGTGCCCGCGACGTATTGGAACAGATTATGCGTGCACAGGGAAAATGGCTGAGCGACAGTAAGGCGTTCGGCTGGTAAAATTTGAATTATGATGAAACATCCGATAAACAACAAGTACAATATTATTCTTGGCAGCGGTTCTCCGCGCAGAAAAGAACTGTTGGGCGACCTTGGACTTGAATTCAAAGTCCAGCTGGTAAAAGGCGTGGAGGAAGTATATCCCGAAACTCTTCCCGTAGATGAAATTCCGGAATATCTTTCAAAACTGAAAGCAGATGCCTATACCTCGTTAATCAGTGAAAACGATTTGGTGATTACAGCTGATACTATTGTAATATGTGACAATCAGCCGATGGGCAAACCGAAAGACCATGATGATGCGGCTGCAATACTGAGAACTTTGTCCGGGAAAGTTCACAAAGTGATTACCGGCGTAACACTGAAAACTATGGAAAAATCTGTTTCATTCAGCGCGCTGACTCTGGTTGAATTTGCAAATCTTGATGAGGAAGAAATTGAATATTATATCAAAAAATACCGACCATTTGACAAAGCCGGGGCATACGGAATCCAGGAATGGATAGGCTGTATCGGAGTGAAGAGAATTGATGGCAGTTTTTATAATGTAATGGGGCTACCGCTTCACATGCTGTATACGGAGTTGAAAAAGTTCTAAAAGAATTATAATTATAAATTAACAGACTTTCACTACAAAAATGGAGGTCTGTTTGTGTTTTTTAATAAATGTTCGTTTTAGGAAAAATAGTTTAGTTAATTTAAATAAAAATCAAATTTTATTGTTCATTTTTGCCATATTATTTTTTGAAAATGAATATGTTTTTATTTAATTTGTCTCTGAATAATATATAATGAAGTTATGAATTTAGTATCATTGACAAACAGTGAAAAGTTTGTAGTTAAGAACGTTGATTATGAGTATATCACCGTAAGAGAATGTGCGAACTATAAAACACCGCTATTTAAATTTATATACGTTCATGAGGGGATAATGGATATTTTGATTAATCTGGAGTCTGATTCATTGGTACAGGATTCTTTGTGTCTGATATTTCCTAATGAAGTTTTGACTGTAAAAAGTATTTCTCATGATTTGAAATGTCAGATTTTGGCCTTCTCTCCGGATGAATTCGGTGAAATCTTTGCACGCGTAGGATTTGACATGATGTCTGTAATGTTAAGACACCGATTGTTTAATGTGAAAGACCCGGCTGTAAAGAAATTTATCGTTAATATTTTTGATAATGTATCCTTTATATATAATCTTGGCGAATGTGAATTGAAAAACCAGATGGCTATCAGTCTGATGAAGAGTCTGTTGCTTTACGGATTCTCCAGAGCAAAAGCGGAACTTTCAAACGAGCCGAAAACCTACAACCGTCTGGAAGAACATTTTCGAAAATTCCTTACACTGCTATCTGCACATTATAAGGAATCTCGTGAAGTGGCATATTATGCAGACCTTTTGCATCTGACGCCGAAGTATCTGAATTATATCTGCAATATGGTGGTCAAACGTACCTGTAAGGGTTTTATAGATGCTTATCTGATTATTCAGCTGAAGAACGAACTTCGTCAGACCGACAAGACCATTCAGGAAATCGCCTACGAATTTAACTTTGCGAATCAGTCGTTCCTTGGTTGCTATTTCAAGAAATTCACAGGAGTATCCCCGCGCAAGTTCCGTAACGGAGAGGGGGACATGTCGGCAGATTAAAAATTGGAAGAAAATGAAAAAAAAGTACGGAATTGATTGATATATTGAAAAATATAACTAATTTTGTGCGCTAATTGTTGGGAGAACTATGTCCTTCCGGCAAATTATTAATTAATCATATTTATTAACTATTTAAATGAACAAAGAATTAATCAATTCTCCGATTGAAGATTTCGACTGGGAAGCATACGAAAAAGGTGATTCTCATGTTGAAGTTTCTCGTGAAGATCAGGAAAAGACTTATGACGCGTCTCTTAATACTATTAAGGACAAAGACGTAACCGAAGGTACTATCATCGCTCTTAATAAAAGAGAAGCAGTAGTTAACATTGGCTACAAGTCAGACGGTATTATTCCGCTTAACGAGTTCCGTTACAATCCTGATTTGAAGGTAGGTGACGTAGTAGAAGTTTTCGTTGAAACTCAGGAAGACAAAAAAGGCCAGCTAATCCTATCTCACAAAAAAGCTCGCGCAAGCCGCAGCTGGGATCGTGTTAACCAGGCTCTTGAAAACGACGAAATCATTAAGGGTTACATCAAGTGCCGCACTAAGGGTGGTATGATTGTTGATGTATTCGGTATCGAAGCATTCTTGCCGGGTTCTCAGATCGACGTTAAACCTATCCGCGACTACGATGTATTCGTTGATAAAACAATGGAATTCAAAGTTGTTAAAATCAACCAGGAATTCAAAAACGTTGTTGTATCTCACAAAGCTCTTATCG
>SAMEA104404097__coassemble_730_pt1 | contig 31010 bp, 21 predicted proteins | sample SAMEA104404097__metabat2_high_PE_098 | metagenome-assembled genome bin SAMEA104404097 (sample SAMEA104404097) | Balaenoptera acutorostrata | reverse complement strand
GACCTACGGAAGAAAGATAGTTCATACCGAAGTCACGTGCCATATATCTGCCTGAACGATCGTGATCGTCCCATGTCTGGCTGACCATCTGGAACGGAACTACAAGTCCTAAAACGCATGCGATTGCTGCAGCCGCTGTCTGTTTGCTTTCTGACGGAACTGCCCCGTTGTCGGATTTTCTGATTACGTTCAGAATCATGTTCCACAATCCTGCCACACCAAGACCGATCCAGATAGCGAATGCGTAGAATGAACCTGCAAATGCATAGTCGCGTTCACGCGGCTGACCCGGTGTCTGGTTCAGATATAGCACAATGGCGATACCGGTCATAAAGAACAAGAAGAATACAACCCAGAACTGTTCGATACCCTTCTTGTCGGCGAATGCCTGCCATAGCAAGCCGATAATCCCTAACAGCAGCGGAAGCATGTAGAACACGTTGTGTCCCTTGTTGCCGCCTGCAAGGTCGCTCGGCATCAGGCTCTGGTCTCCAAGACGCGCGTTGTCGATAAACGGGATTCCGCTCACCCAGTTGCCGTGATTGATTTCACCATGGCCCTGGATGTCATTTTGCTGCCCTACAAAGTTCCACATGAAATATCTCCAATACATGTAGTTCAGCTGATAGTCGAAGAAGAACTGAAGGTTTTCAAGGAAGGTCGGTTTCACAAAGTTTCCGGTTTCCAGCACGTTGCCGTTCTGGTCTACGCGGGTGGTTGCTTTGACAACTGTTCCTTTCATGCCTGTCCATTCCTTGTACTGCTGTGCGTGACCGGAGTCATGCATACGCGGGAACAACATGTTCATTTCAGGAGACATGACATATTCGTCATCATAACCGAGGAATCTGTATCTGTCAGGAGATTCCGGAGTTGCTTTAACCTCTTTTGCATAAAGAGCTTTGCCTCTTTTTACTTTCGGTTTTGCAACACCGAACTCTGTATCTTCATAAAGAACCTGCGAGTTGAAGGTCTGACCGTAAAGCAACGGTGTTTTACCGTACTGTTCGCGGTTCAGATAGCTGCCAAGAGCAAATACATTGTCCGGAGAGTTCTGATCCATCGGAGTCTGCGCACTGGAACGGATAATAATCAACGCGTAGGAAGAATATCCGATAAAGATTACCACAACGCTCATCAATACGATGTTCATGATGCGAATCGGCAATGCTTTGCAGAATTTGAACAGATAAAGAACAAGGGCTGCAATCAATACAACCGGAATTATCCATCCGCTGCCGATAAACAGCATGCCGGAGAACACGATGCTCAAAAGGAATGATATCTTGATGCGTGTAGCGTTATTCTGTTTGTTCAACTCATAGATGCTCCAGATGAACAGTGCGATATCGATAAGAAGATATACGATAACGCCGGAATTGAACGGCATGTTGAATGAATTCACGCATAGAAGTTCGAACCACTGTGCCACATTCACGAATCCCGGAACCAGTCCGTAAAGAATCAGGACGATGATACCGAAAGACACAAGCAATGCAACCAGCGAACCTTTGGCGTTGGTATTTTTCCACAGTTTGTAGTAGAATACCAGCACGATAGCCGGAATACAAAGCAGGTTCAGAAGGTGAACCGCTACTGAAATACCGATAATGTAGGCAATCAGGATAAGGTATCTGTCAGAATCGGAATCTTCCGCTCTGCGTTCCCATTTCAGGATTAGCCAGAATACCACTGCGGTACAGAAGGAGGAGAATGCATAAACCTCGCCCTCTACTGCAGAGAACCAGAATGTGCTGCTCCATGTATATGCAAGAGAACCGACAACGCCGCTGCCGAAGATGACAAGCATCTGTGCAAGGGTCATCTTGTCCTCGTCTTCACATCTTACAAGCAGATTGCGGGTAAGATGGGTGATGGTCCAGAAAAGTAAAAGGATTGTACCTGCACTCAACAACGCAGACATGGTATTCACGCACACGGCAACGGTACTCGGGTCGCTTGAGAAGTTGATAAAGAATCTTGCCGCAAGCATAAATATCGGGTTGCCCGGCGGGTGACCTACTTCAAGTTTGTATCCTTGTGAAATAAACTCCCCGCAGTCCCAGAAACTGGCGGTGGGTTCCATAGTCATCAGGTAGGTAACTGCCGCTATGGCAAACATCAACCAGCCCAGACTATTGTTTAAAACATTATATTTTTTCTTCATTTAAAAATAAAATATTGTTGTCAAATTTATTGCAAAAATACGGCATTAATTCAGATTTGAGCCATTAATAAGATTTTTTAGTATTTGTTAGAAAAGCGACATCTGGAGAGAGTCGTCTTCTCGGCGGCTGTCTGCTTTCGGTTCTTCCGATTCCAACTTCGCTTTTACAACCGGAGGGCTCGGAGGCGTCGGCTGCAGCCAGTCGGAGTCAAAACCTTCGTCAAACTCAAGATTCTCAAGTTCCACGACATCTTTTCCCGATGTTTTTCCGGATACCAGTTGGCTGACAGTTTCTTTTCCCAGTTCTATCGGAGCAAATACATCGGCAAGAGAATCTTCCAGATCATCCACATCTATGTTGCGGTTCTGCTGTTCTTCATTCTCTTTCTTGTGCATTACCTCGATTTTGGCTTCGTACATGGATGAAATCTCTTTGATTTTAAGAGAAAACTGTTTGTCCTTTTCCGCAATGCTCTCGGTAAGCAGATTTACTTTGTTTCTCAGCGAAATATTTTCTACTTCCATGGATTTAACAGACTGTGTCAGCGACTGGATTCTGTCGCGGTCATCCTCTCGGGATTTTTCGAGTTTCTCGAACTCCGCTTCTATCTGCTCAAGAATTTCACTGTTTTCATTGGCTTCATCCACCTGTTCGCGCAAAGTCTCGTTTTCTTCGACAGCAAGTTTCAGTTTTTCACGAAGCTCGGCAATCGCGGTTTCGTCTACGGCCGATTTTTCGGACGCAGCTTTCACTCTTTCAACTTCGGCAAGCGCTTTCGCAGCTTTAGATCTGAATTCTTCCACCATCTTTACGGTCATTGCAAGTTCACTCTTCAAATCAGATACCGCAAGTTCGTGTTTGGCAAGTTGTGACGTCTTTTCAACGATTTCACGGTCTTTTTCCTCTGCCGCTTTTTCAAATTCCGCTACGGTCTCTCTATTTTTCGCAATCAGAGAGTCATTGACGGCCACAATATCTTCTTTCGCTTTGACGGCAGCCTGTACTTCCGCGTCAAGCGCTGTCTTTTCTTCCGCCAGACTGCTCTTTTCAGTTTCAAGCACAGTTTTCTCGGCTTCGAGTTTAGCAACCTTGCCGTTCAATACATCAACTTCTTTCTCGAGTTCAGCAAATTTTTCAAGAGTTTCAGCCTCTGCCTCGTTTTTCAAACCAGCAGCGGCTTTGAACGCGTCCGCTTTCAGTTTGTTGATTTCGCCCATCAGACGGGTATTCTCGGCCCTGTAGTGTTCAGAATCGCCGGTCTTGACCTGTTCAACTTTCAGTTTGTTCATCAGGCTCTTGATTTCAAGATTACACTGTTCCACTTCGGATTCGGCTTTGGCAACCTTGTCCTCCATGTCTTTTGTGCTTTCTTTCAACGCACGGCGCTGACGTTCGCTGCTCAGCAGTTGGGCTTTTATCTCGTCAATCTTGGATTTCTGTTCCTCGATTGTTGCGTTGTTGTTTTTGATTTGTTCTTCTGCGTTTTTCTTATAGCCGCTCCATACTGCATTTTCCGAGGCAACTACTTTTGCTTTGATTTCTTCGGTAAAGTTTTTGAAGGAATCGCCCATCGCATCACAGATATATTTCTTCTGTGCCGACTTGTCCACACAGGTTCGCACATATTCCGGCATGCTTGCATTCAACAAATCCACCAACCGGTCCAGCGCTGCATCCGGAATGACAAGATTGTCCATGTCAAGTTTTACCTCCTGATTCTGGGTTCTCTCTTCTGCAGCAAATCCCGCATAAGAAGTACTTGTTGACAATACTTCCCCATCCTCGTTTTCTTCTTCGATATAATCATCGGATTCAAATCCGAATAGTCTTTTGACACCGTTCCACAAACCCATAGTTGTCGATTTTTTACTGTTTAGGTTTAAGATGTAAAGTTACTATTATTTTTTGGCAAAACCGCAGTCTCACAACAAATAATTTGGCTTGCACCGCATTTAAATCCAATCGGTTGCGAACGCTTTCGTTTTTCTTCTCTATAACTGCGCAATCAGCACAAAAAAGCAGTCCATCCGCACTGGATAGACTGCCGTCAAAAATATATTCTTGTCTGTTTTTGAATATGTTTAAATCACGAATGCAATTTCTTTGAAATAATATCCTTTCACTTCTCCATTTCTGTATTCGACAGTCATCATTCCATCCGGAGCTACATCTATGATTTTTGCTTCGTACTCAGTGCCGTCTGGCAGTCTGAATTTGTAGAATTCATCGTCTTTACGATACAGATTTTCAAGATAACCCTTGTGAAGTTCAGTCAGTTTACTGCGGTCGATGTCACCGAACAGAATCTGTGCTTTGCTGAAAATTCTGTCTCCGATTTCACGAAGAATAGTTTCGCAGTCGGTTTCGGATCCGAGAATATTGAACAGCGAAATCGGGTTCGGAGCATCGGACAGGAATTTTTCCTGATTGACGTTCAACCCTACTCCTGCAACGGAATGGGAGATTGTGCTGCCCAAAAGGGTATTTTCAATCAATATTCCGCATATCTTGCTGTCGTAATAGTAAATATCATTCGGCCATTTGATGGAAAATCCTTCCGCATAGCGGCTCAACACCTTCACGATTGCCAGTGATACAGCTTCCGAGATGTAAAACTGTTCTTTTGCAGGAAGTGTCAACCCCTTCAGCAACAGTGAAAAAGTGATATTTTTACCCGGTTCGGACTCCCAGCTGTTGCCACGCTGTCCGCGGCCGGCTGTCTGGTTGGTAGTATAGACTACTGAGCCGTTCGGCAGTACGTTTTTCACTCCGGAAAGATATGTATTTGTCGATGCGGTTTCGCGCACCAGAATGTATTTCGCTTTCATTTTTCGTATTATTTTACTGCGGTTTTTCGGCGAACCGGAACTCCGTCAACAACCACCTCGACAATGTAAATCCCGTGGTTCACGTTCAGTGAACATTCTTCGGTATCCGGCATGCAAACTGCCGCCACACGTCCTGCAAAGTCGTAAACAGATACTCTTTCGATTATACCGCTGGCTTTTATGTATATTTCATTTTCCGCTCCAAATATAGCTAAATTTCTTTCAACGCAAGCATTTTCAACGCCTGAATTTCCGTCGCCCCATTGGGTAACAAGCCAGTCGACTTTCGCAGTCAACTTACGCTTGAATTCATTCTTGGACCATTCCAGATTGTCGTTGCCGTATTGCGGCCAGCGAACGGCGTTACATGCGGCGGCGGCTGATATTTTGTTAATAAATTTGTCTATATAGGCATCAAGATTTGCATATTCGGTGGACATGAACCAACTCCATATTTCGGCGGTTTTCTGCTGGAATCTCAGAAATTTGGAAAGTTCCCCGATCCAGGTCTGTCCGTACGGCGGATTTTGATAGATAAACTGGTCGAAACCTCTGCGGAAAGAGTTCCCGAAGTCCCAGACGGGACCAAAAATCCATTTTTTGTCATAACCCTTGCCGCGGTGCAGATAGCAGTTGCCGTGATAGGACTCTGCATCATCCATAATCTCCTGAATCACATAGTAGCGCGCCGCAGTGTCAAGGTCGATATAATTCTCCCACTCTCGATTGTTTTTGTCACCGATATAGATGGTACGATCTATAGCCTGCATCTGCTCGGTCAGATAGTTTTTCTGCGCAGCAGACAGGATTTCCGGACTCTTGTAGGTCACGCGAATCGGCGAGCCGTTACCTTCGGTAAAGCGGATTTGCTCGGATTCTTCGTAATTGTCGAGTTCCGCCAGCCAGCCGCCGGTAATTTCAAACGGGTCGCTAATATTGTCAAGTTGTTTCGGCACGTCAACGTGATTCTTTCCCACACGCACACCTTCTGTAAGCATATACAGTCCGATATAGTCGCCGTTCAGCACCACTTCCACCGGTTTCTGGTCGGGAGTGAATTTCATCTGCATCATTTTGCTCAACTTGAACCCTACGGTGTTGCGCAAAAATCCCAGTTCGTCGTCCGCATGCGCCAAAAGTACGAAGCGGCGGCTCTGCGCCATGCCGGCAACCGGCTGTTTCAGCGCAAATTTCAGACGATATGGTTTCTTGTCGAATTTATCCCAGGTATAATTGCCTCGGCCCCGGATTTTAAGGTCTACGGGAGCATCCTTTGTTCCTACAGGCAGAAGACCGGGAATCCCCATATTGTCCACCCAGCATTTGGCGGCAAGATAGGTATCTTTCGACACAACGGGCCCACCGCTGACGGTGTTGATATGAATAACGGGCAGTGTGCCGGAATAGCCGTTCATCAGTGCGGTAAACGACAGCCAGTGCCCCTTCGCCCAGTTGTCTCCGGTTTCAGGTACAAATACTCCGCCCGAAATTACCGGACTGTCTGCTGTGGCTGTACGCTTCTTGTTAAGCTCTTTGCTGATTTCATCCTTGATGTCGTTAAACGATTTGCCAACCTTTCCGTCAGCCAGATTAGCCTCTGTAAAAGTGTAGCGGTACACGTTTCCGACTGTTGCCGGAATATCGGCTTGCCACAGATCTCCGCTGACAAGGCTCATCGGTACGACATAACTCTCTGCAGGAGTATTTCTGCCGTACACGAATTTGATTTGGGCGTATTTGGTTTTGGAATTGTCAAAATAGAGGATTCCCTGAGGGATATCCAGGGCGTGACTGTTCAAGGCTGTTATTACCGTTAAAAAGAGTATTAAAAAATTTCTCATTGGTATGTTTCTATTGGTAATATCTAAAAAAACAAATATAAGTGCCGCCGCCGGAGCAGCAACACTTGTATATATCGATTTCCCGGAATCCGGGGATATCATTTTCCTTTTGAGTTTTCTCTGAATTATTCTTCAGGGAAAGTAAGAGTCATTTCGCGTTCGCCGTTTTCAAGTTCTTTGATTTCAACGGTTACGGTGTCGTACGGCAACAGTTCGTCGATACGTTCCGGCCATTCGATAAGACATACGGCTCCGCTGTCAAAGTAGTCTTCTACACCGATATCTTCCGCTTCGCCGATATTTTCAAGGCGGTAGCAGTCGAAATGGTAAATCAGCTCTGCAGTTGTTTCAGAGCGGTATTCGTTGATAATTGAGAAGGAAGGGGAGTTGGTGATTTCGTCAACGCCCAATACCTTGCAAAGCGCATTGATAAAAGTTGTTTTTCCGGCTCCCATCTCTCCGTAGAATGCGAATACGGTATAGTCGCCCATCAAGCCCGCAAATTCCTTTGCCGCAGCTTCAAGACCTTCCAAAGTCCCGATTTTTATAGTTGCTTTTTCTGCCATTTTCTTTGTATTTGGTTTATGATACGAATTTACACATTTTTTTCCATCAACGCACAAAAAATCACGGTTTTACTGCACATTTTTTTTGCCTGTGCAGCAGTTTCCGCCACCTATTTGGAGGACATGGTGATAATCGGAATCATCATTTCCTGCATGGAAATACCGCCGTGCTGGAAGGTGTCCTGATAATACTGGACGTAATAGTTGTAGTTGTTCGGATAAGCAAAGAAATCGTGGTTCATCGCGAAGATATAGGTGGTGCTCAGGTTCGGAGCGGGCAGTCCGAATTTCACCGGCTGCTTCACTTCGTAAACCTGGCGTGCGTTGTAGCTCAGGTTCTTGCCGAGTTTGTAGCGGAGATTGGTGTTGGTGTTCTTGTCGCCGATAACTTTGATAGCGTTGTTCACCATCACGGTGCCGTGGTCGGTAGTAATCACAACCTTGTACCCCTTCTCTGCCACTTTTTTGAACAGTTCGCTCAACGAATGTTTGAACCAGGATACGGTCAGACTGCGGTAAGCGGCGTCGGTGTGCGCCAACTCGCGTATCATCTTGGACTCGGTTCTCGCGTGCGACAGCATGTCGATAAAGTTCACCACAACAACGTTCAAATCGGCGGCGTCAAACTTGGAAAAGTTGTTCAGAAGCTTGTCGGCATAACTGCTTTCGTTGATTTTGCTGTAGGTGAATTTGTACGGCTTTCTGAAGCGGTCGAGAGCGGTTTGAATCAGCGGCGATTCGTTCAGGTTCTTCCCTTCTTCCTCATCCTCGTCTACCCACAGTTCCGGGAACATCCGTTCGATATCCACCGGCATCAGTCCGGAGAATATCGCGTTGCGGGCATACTGGGTGGCGGTGGGCAGAATACTGCAGTACAAACCTTCGTCATCAATGTTGAAATACTCTGAAAGCAAAGGTTTTACCACTCTCCACTGGTCAAGACGAAAGTTGTCGATAACGAAGAAGAAAACCTTCTCTCCGTTGTCCAGCAGCGGGAAGATTTTGGTCTTCATGATTTCGTTGCTCATCAGCGGATGTTCCCCGCCGGTCACCCATTTTTCGTAGTTGCGCTTGATGAATTTGGCAAACTCGCTGTTCGCCTCGTTTTTCTGCATCAGCAGCAGTTCGTCCATATTGGTTTCCGCGCTGGCAAGTTCAAGTTCCCAGAACACCAGTTTGCGGTACAGCTCAAACCAGTCTTCGATGGTTTGCGCGCTGTTGATGGCTATGCCGATTTTCTGGAATTCCTGCTGGTATTCGCTGGTAGCCTGCTGCGCCACAAGGGTGTTGGAATGGATATTTTTCTTCAGGGAAAGGAGAATCTGGTTCGGATTCAGAGGTTTGATAAGGTAGTCGGCGATTTTGTTGCCGATTGCCTGGTTCATGATATCCTCTTCCTCGCTTTTGGTAATCATGATTACCGGCACTTCGGGGCTGATTTGCTTGATTTCGGACAAGGTTTCAAGGCCGGTAAGACCGGGCATGTTTTCGTCCAGAATCACAAGGTCGTAGTGGTTGGCGGCAACACAGTCAAGTGCGTCGCGGCCGTTGGACACGGTTTCTACATCATATCCTTTTTGTTTCAAAAACAGGATATGCGGTTTCAGCAAATCGATCTCGTCATCCGCCCATAGTATTGTTGCTGTTGCCATAATATAATCTCTCCTTCTTTTCCTGATTTTATGTTATAGTATATAAACGGTTTGTTCCCGCCTTCATTATGCGAATTTAAGATTTTTCATCTTATTAAACAACCGATTTTACCCGCGTGCAAACAATTTCGGGCGATTGCCGGAAAATTTTGCCGCCAGCGTTTCGCTTTGAAAAACTTTTTTGATTATTTTTATGTTTTCAGATTAAACAATAATCCTTAAAGCAATGAAAATTAAAGCATTTTTTATGGCGGCTGCGGCGATGTTATGCCTGATAAGCTGCGAACAAAAGACGGTAATCACGGGCGAACTGAACGGCTTTGAAAATGGTGATTCCGTCATCTTCTACGGCAGCGGTTTTTCGGACACCGTTACCGTTCAAAACGGCAAATTCGTGCTGGAATACAACCGTCCGGAGGCAAATAGGCTGCGTTTTTTCAAAATTCAGAAAAATGCGGAACTCATGAAGGCGGTCCGTCCGGTCAACCTGTTCGTCTTCCCGGGCACTTCGCTGAACATTTCGGGTGACATGGAAAACTGCACCGTTTCGGGTGGCAAATTTTATGAAGAATACAATCCGCTGCTGGCGCAGATGGACAAAATGGACCGCGACGCCAAATACGCCTTTGCGGAAACCTACATTCAGGAGCATCCGACCTCGCTCGTCTCTTTCTATCTGATTTACACCATGCACATGAAAAACGGCGGCAAATATCTGGAAGCCTTTGACGAATCCGTAAAACAGGGCGCGACAGCCGATCTGTATGCGGATTTGTACAAATACTACGAAGTCCGCAAGATGAAAGATGCGGCACGGGAACTGATTCAGCCGGACAAACCTGCTCCGGACTTCACTTTGAAGAATCTGAACGGCGAAGATTTCACCCTTTCAAGTCTGAAAGGCAAATATGTGGTACTCGATTTCTGGGGCACCTGGTGCGGATGGTGCGTCAAGGGAATACCGGAAATGAAGAAAATGTACGACAAATACAGCGACAAACTCGAAATTGTCAGCGTGGACCACGGCGATTCGGAAGAAACTTGGCGCGAGGGGGTGGAAAAATTCGGCATGAACTGGACCAATGTCAGAACCGAATACGAAAATCCGGAAGAAGACCTGGCGGTAAAATATGCCGTAAAAACCCGTGTCCCGAATAACAAACATACCCGACACCGGTCTGGTGATATACCATAGAAATTATGGCACATAATACATTTGTTATATTATATATCATACTGAATATCATCTTTTTGTATGTCCTTTATTCAGCCGGGAAAGATATGAAAAAAACCTGCAATCACACAAAAAGCAATGGATTATAATATACATTATACGTCTGACAATCATGCTGGGTGTCATTGTTTGGTTCAACTTTGCATATTATCTCAAACTGTAACAAAAGCGGCAGCAACGGTATCCTCAAAGCTGAAATTTGCGGCCCTGCACTGCAAATTTAATTGGCAGCGGTGTCTCACCGCCGCAGACTCTGCGCCCCATCCTACGGACATCAACATCGTCAAATACTCCAACGGTAGAGTCGAAAAAGTTTTGGTCAGATAAGCGACTTCCGGATTACTCAAAAAAACTAAAACTCCGACCGATTAGGCCGGAGTTTTTTATTTAAAATCCTTTTGAATCCACGACATTAACACGCTCACCCGCTACGATGACCTTACTCGCTAACCTGGCTTCAAATAATTCTATCTTCAGAATAGTGATATTTAATATATTTTCCACATTTGAATGTTTAGAAGATTTCTTAGCTGCTCTTGAAGAATGTGTTTATAAAAATCCTGATACTAGGCATAGAGCAACAGATTGGAAAGACCGGATGGTAGCAAGTTATAATAAATTTTATAATACCAAGATAGATATTCCAAGATGGTATGATATTAAATCAAAATATATCAAAGAAAAGTCCACAAAAAGGACTACTAAATTTAATCAGAAAAAATCTGAATAACTTTGTTCAAAAATAAAGTAAAAAGGGCGAAACCTTCCGGTTCCGCCCTTTTTTATTTTCATCCGCAAATTTGCTCTGCTGAATGATAATATCCTTATATATATTCTCCGGTTGGAGAAATTGTATATTACATGCTAATCTTTCCAGACTGCAAGACTCCGGATCCGGCATCTTGATTGTTAACACGTTGTCTATGCGAATTCTTCCTTTTCCCAAAGTCTAGATTAATAGAAGCGGCAACAAACACCAATGCTTGGAAATTATGGGAATAAACGTTTGAATAACTGGCTGCGGCTTTTGACAGATTTCGGAGAGCCTGAGTATAATCTTTGGAGAAAGGCAGGAATAATCCGGCAGTAACATTCCATTTATCGGCATTATATCCTGCGCTTATCATATGGAAATTTTGCCCGTATGTGATTGTTTCGCCCGCCAGCGAATTGTGTCGGGTTTCCACTTGAGCATTCAGGAACCATCGGTGATAACTGGCTACCAAAGTCGCATAGAGTGCCCAATTGTTGTAGGTATGTGTATAATTGTTCCCGTGCATTATATAGCGGGAAAAACGCGGTCGGAGTTGCAAAGATATATATTGACCGAACGGGTGAATATTGATAGTAGACTGTACCTGTATACGTTGCCAGTCTTTTTGATTTTCAATTGTATTGACAATCCGGTTGTTTTCAACAAAAATAGTTTCATAGACGGGATTGTCGGCATACGTATAAGCACCGATTAGTTCAACATCGAAGTATTTGTTGTTATAGGAATACATTAAACTCTGACTATACCCATTACTGTTCCGCAGGAACGGATTTCCGCGTTTTATTTGCCATTGGTCCATTTCCTGTTCCACATCGTTCAGGTCGGACAACGAAGGAGAAGAAACCTCCATATTGAAGCGATAACGCAATGACATATTGTTTTTGAACCGATATTGTGCCAGCAGACGGGGCTGCGGATTGAAGCGTTTGTAATCCTGTTCACCTTGTTTGTAGTAAGTATATTTTCCGCTGACTCCCGCATTCAAGCTAAAACCGCTCTTGCGATAAGTATAATCGGCAAAAAGATAGGATTCTGCATAATCCAGATTGATGTTTGAAATCACATTGCCCGAATAATCATTCTCGGTCCTGCTCTGGTTGTGGCGGACACCGGCGTTTAACACCCCTTTTTCTCCAAAATCTTTTTCATATACCGCCTCGGCAATGATGGAAAGTTTTGTTCCGTCAATCGCTGAATGAATAGTCGAAATAGGTGTACCGTCTACACTTTCATTATAATTATGCGTACTTTTAGAGTCAATCATCGTCCCCACGACATTGAATATCAACAACTGTCTGTGCTTCAAATTACGCTGGTAATACAAGTCCAGCGACGGTGTATTTTCTTTCCATGTGGAAAGGTCTTGAAAAAACGTCTTTTGCTCGGAGTTGGAAGTTGTTGCATACCCCTGACGGTCTGAGAACTGATTCGGAACGGTATTGAAGCGGTTACGGAACGTAGCACTAAACAGGTATTTTTCCGGCTCGGAAAGTGTGTATTTCACGGAAGCCTTTACTGACTGGTCATTATACAGTGTCGGTACGCCTGTTTCTACCCGTTTCACATCGCCTTCAGGCAAAGCATAAGTATATTCATTTTCGCGAGTCCATTGTACGTACGAGCGGTTGTAATCAACGACTACGCCAAGCTGCGATTTCGCCCAGTTGTAATTACCGGCTAATGTATATTGCCCGATGCCGTATTTGTTGATATTCTGATTGACATTTGCCATCAGGTTTCCTCCCTGCTCCCGTTGTTTTACAATATAATTGATTACGGATGCGGCTTGATAGCGTACTCCCGGTTGGTCCAGATATTCTATTCTGATAATGTCTTTCGCTTTCAAGTTCATAATTTCTGCCCGTTCAGCCGATGCTCCATTGATTTGAAACAATACCGTTCCGCCATTGTCAGTGGTAATTTCATTGGTAATCGGGTTGATTTGGATACGAGAAAGCTGCATATTTTTAATCAAAGACCATGCATTATTTGATATATCCATTACCTCTTTGGTCGGAAGCAATATCTGACGGTTCACTTCATAACGCTTTGTGGAAGCTGTAACCTCTATTTCTCCAAGTTCGGTATTTGATACCAGTGAAATAACCCCTAAGTCAATATCTTCTTTTGACTCCGGCAGTTGTATCTTTTCCGTAGCATATCCCACGTATGAAACAACTATTTTATAACGGTCGGTAGGCATATTTTTCAACTCAAACATACCGTTTGCATCGGATAAGGTTCCTGTTACCTGTACTGAATCTTGTTTGAAAACCGCTATTGAAGCGTACTCCAATACTTGCTGACTTGTATCGGCTATTTTCCCTTTAATGTTAATATTTTGAGCAAAAATGGAAACGGCACTAAATAACATTGACAGAACAAGTATAAACTTCATAACTTTTAGATTTTTAATAAATTAGACATATCTCAATTTTTCGGATTATATCTAAGGACACTCCTTATACAATACCAATCCGAGTTTGGACGACTCTAAAATCAGTTGCAAAATTAAACAAAAAAATAAATAAAAATTAATTCCCCGTTTCTATACCAAATCGTATAAATTCTCTTCCATTTGCAGCGGTGCCATGATATCCCCTCAGTAGTTAAAAATCGCAACTTGTTTGCGATTTTTGATTGCCTGCAGCGGCTCCGCTGCGACCCTGCGTCAGCAGAAAATCTGCAAAATAACCACTCGGGCATTTGCCCTCGTGACTGTTTTCGCAATAATTCCGTTGTGGGGCGGTTATCTTTGCCCCATCATGAAACACAATGAAATTATAGCAGAAAGCACGCGCCGCAACATCAGGCAGTGCAAGCACATCAGAGAAAGCCGCATAGAGCGCACACCCTTTGAAATCTGGGCAGAGGAAAACTGGTTCCTCACCCCCGGTAAAACCCTAAAACTCAACGCCGCGCAGAAACACCTCCTCCGCGAATTCGAGAAAGCCAGAACATCACGGCAGCCCGTATCCTTCGCCGTTCCCCACGCCTCGCGGCTCGGGATTACCACCTTTTGCGAAGCCTACATCTACTGGTTGCAGAACATTGACGGAATCGGTGACAACGCCGCCATGTTTTATCCCGATGCGCGCGCAAAGAAAGCCGGTAAATACCGTTTTTACCGCAACGCCAACGCACGGCTCGACAAATTCAGAATCGACACCCGAAGAGTGAAACACCTCTCCGGGAATTCCGTCGTTTACAACACACAAAGCATCGTCAACTCCTACTACACCGTACGCCAGCACCATTCCGCGCGAAACCTCTCCCCGAGGTACATCCTCTGTTCCGACACCGCAAACCTGACGCCCCGCGTCTGGAAAGAAGAATATCTCCTCGGCTGTCGCAGAGAACCCCTCTACAACGCCTATATATCCACCCGTCCCGGAGCAGGATACGCACTCACCATCTTCGAAGGAAACACCGGTACAACCGGCACACACGGATTCTGGTTCGACATCCTCGACAACCCCGCCAAACTCAACTTTACAAAATCCTTCCTCCCGTGGTATGCCAGCGAGGACAACCGCAGACACCTCAACTGCTCCCTGAAAGAATTTTACAACTCGCTCAGCGACTACGAATATTCCGTCCTGTGGAAACAACTCAACCTCACCGTCAAACAGATATGCTGGTATCGCGAAGCCGTTTCAACCCTTGACGACAAAAGAATGATACCCGCCGTCTATCCCTCCACGGAATACGAAGTCCGCACACGCACCCTCACCGATGCTCCGCCGAGACCGCCCGGGTCCTATATCCTGATGCCGTCGTACGACAATGTGCACAACCCGAAATCACGAACGGACAGCACTCAGCCACCGAACATTTACCAAAAGGCAATTGTCAGGATAGAAGCACCGCCCGACATCGAATTTGTAACCGTTGCCGCTGATAATTCGGCACAACCGGAAAAAATAACGCAAAGTGCAGAAGTTCTGCAAAACCCCACACCGATATAGCTCTTGGAAAGACCGGGTATCATGGTACCCCTTATTTCCCCACCCGTCAGCCGAAAGTCCCGACCGGAAACTCCCGCTGAAAATTGTTGCAAACCGCAGAACACATCTGTGCAGATCTTTGACATATTGACGCCATGATGTACCATGATACTACCTTGGCAAACGAAAGGCAGCACAGCCTCTGTGCCCATGACTCTACCGCAATAATCGAACGGCCGCGGTGCCTCACAGCCCATGATACCACCATAACAAAAGAAAATGCCAAACTTGTTTCGAGCATTTTAATTGGGAGCACAGCCTCTGTGCGGCCCGCGGTGCCCAACCGCAAAAAAAGAAAAAGGAGAACTTGTTCTGCGCATTTTAATTGGGAACCCACCCTGTTGGTCAGAAATTTTTATTATTTTTGCAGATTAAAACGATTAAATATAATATAATCACAAACATCAGAAATGGGACTGATTGACATTGTAATTTTACTGGTAATCGCAGCCGGAATCATCGCAGGATTTTTGGCCGGATTTGCAAAACAAATCTCGTCCGTTGCAGCAATCTTTATAGGGGTTATCGTTACCCGCGCATTCGGCACCGAATTTACCGGAATAGTAACCGCAGCAGTGCCGGAACTCGGTTCCGGCGATGGAGTAGCAGCCAGCATCATCGCTCATATCGTTTTGTTCTGCTTTGTATATCTGAGCGTGCGGCTTCTCGGCTATCTGCTGAAATCCATTCTCAGCACTTTGAGCCTGGGTATTTTTGACAAAATCGGCGGAATGATATTCTGTCCGTTCAAATATCTGCTTGTTCTGAGCATCGTACTTAACATCTGGCTTATTATCAGCCCCGGCAGTCCGCTGGTGACATCTTCGAAACTGATGGACGGCAAAGTGTGCGAATTTACGGTAGACCTGCTGCCGAAACTCCTCGACTCGGATTTGATTCCGAACGCTGCAAGAGCGGTGGAAAGCATGCTGTAGAACGGCAAACAAAACATCCGCAAAGATGTTTTAAAATAACAATGAAGTATTGACTTTTATGGAAAAAGATATTCAATTAGAAAACGAAAACAGCGACATCCTGAAAGACGTAACCGAAAACGATTACAAGTACGGATTCGTTACCGACATTGATACGCACATCATCCCGAAAGGGCTGAATGAAGATGTTGTGCGCCAGATTTCGGCATTGAAAGGCGAGCCGGAATGGCTCCTTGATTTCCGCCTTCAGGCTTTCGCTCACTGGAAAACCCTGAAAATGAAAAACTGGGCGCATCTTGAAATCCCGGAAATCGACTATCAGGCAATCAGCTACTATGCGGCACCGAAAACAAAGAAAGAAGGCCCGAAATCACTCGACGAAATTGATCCCGATTTGCGCAAAACCTTCGACAAACTGGGCATCTCTCTGGAAGAGCAGATGCGGTTGAGCGGCATTGCCGTCGACGCAGTTATGGACAGCGTCAGCGTACGAACCACTTACAAAGACAAACTTGCCGAACTCGGCGTTATCTTCTGCTCATTCAATGAAGCCGTTCGCGACTATCCTGACCTTGTCCGCAAATATCTGGGCAAAGCAGTATCCTACCGCGACAATTTCTTTGCCGCATTGAACTCTGCCGTATTCAGCGACGGTTCTTTCGTTTATATCCCAAAAGGCGTCCGCTGCCCGATGGAACTTTCCACCTACTTCCGTATCAACGCTGCCGAAACTGGCCAGTTCGAACGCACCCTTATCGTTGCGGACGACGACGCCTACGTTTCATACCTTGAAGGCTGTACAGCGCCGATGCGTGACGAAAACCAGCTGCACGCTGCCATCGTGGAAATCATCGTCGAAGACCGTGCGGAAGTCAAATATTCAACCGTGCAGAACTGGTATCCCGGCGACAAGGAAGGCAAAGGCGGTATCTACAACTTCGTTACCAAACGGGGACTTTGCCGCGGCGATTTCTCCAAACTTTCATGGACACAGGTCGAAACAGGTTCCGCAATCACATGGAAATATCCGAGCTGCGTGCTGAAAGGCAACAACTCCGTCGGTGAATTCTACTCCGTTGCGGTTACCAACAACTACCAGCAGGCTGATACCGGTACAAAAATGATTCATATCGGCAACAACACAAAGAGTACCATCGTTTCAAAAGGTATCTCCGCAGGTCACAGCCAGAACAGCTACCGCGGTCTGGTGAAAGTGGCAAAAACCGCAAACAATTGCCGAAACTATACACAGTGCGACTCCCTGCTGCTGAGCAACACTTCCGGAGCACACACCTTCCCGTATATCGACGTGCAGAACGAAACTGCAGTCGTTGAACACGAAGCAACGACTTCCAAAATCAACGAAGACCAGATTTTCTACTGCAACCAGCGCGGTATTCCGACAGAAGACGCTGTAGGACTTATCGTAAACGGTTATGCGAAAGAGGTTATGAGCAAACTTCCGATGGAATTTGCCGTCGAAGCACAGAAACTGCTTCAGATTACTCTTGAAGGAACTGTAGGTTAAAACAATTATCAACGAAAAAAATTTTACAGCAATGCTTACTATAAAAGATTTACATGCCAACATAGAAGGCAAAGAAATATTGAAAGGAATCAACCTTACTGTAAACCCGGGCGAAGTTCACGCAATCATGGGTCCTAACGGTTCAGGTAAAAGTACGCTTTCTTCCGTACTTGCCGGCAACCCTGCCTACACCGTAACTTCCGGAGAGGTTGATTTCTACGGCAAAGACCTTCTGAATCTTTCTCCGGAAGACCGCAGCCACGAAGGCTTATTTTTAAGTTTCCAGTATCCGGTAGAAATCCCCGGGGTATCCATGGTAAACTTCATGCGTGCCGCTGTCAACGAAAAAAGAAAATATTTCAATCAGGAACCGCTTTCAGCTTCTGAATTCCTGAAACTGATGCGTGAAAAACGCGCCGTTGTGGAACTGGACAACAAACTTGCTTCACGTTCCGTAAACGAAGGTTTTTCCGGCGGTGAAAAGAAGCGTAACGAAATCTTCCAGATGGCAGTTCTGGAACCGCGTCTTTCAATCCTTGACGAAACAGACTCCGGTCTGGACATCGACGCGCTTCGCATCGTTGCAGGCGGCGTCAACAAACTGAAATCCGACAAAAACGCTACTATCGTGATTACTCACTACCAGCGTTTGCTTGACTATATCAAACCGGATTTCGTTCACGTTCTTTACAAAGGCCGCATCGTTATGACTGGCGGTCCGGAACTTGCTCTTGAACTTGAAGAAAAAGGTTACGACTGGATCAAACAGCAGGTTGACAACCAATAATCCACTTTCATACTGATATTGCAAATGAAACAGTATATAGAATTTTACAACTGCGAACAGGCCGGCATCAACGGAAATTCTGCTCCGGTTTTAAACAGTCTCCGCAAAGAAGCGCTGAAAGTGGTGTCTAAAACATCCCTGCCGAAACTCGGTGACGAGAACTACCACATCACCGACCTGCACAAACTCTTTGAGGGGAACTACGGTATCAATTCGAACCGTCTGAATATTCCGACCGACGTTACGGAAGCATTCCGCTGCGATGTGCCGAACCTTTCCACTCTGCTGTTCTATGTGGTGAACGATACTTTCGTACACAGCAAGCAGAGCCCGAGAATCCCGGAAGGCGTTATCGTGGAATCGCTTTGCAAAGCCGCAAAAGATTATCCCGAACTTGTAGAAAAACATTACGGAAAATATGCTCCGATGGCCAATCCGCAGGTGGCTTTGAACACTTTGCTGGCTCAGGACGGTCTGTTTGTCTACATTCCGGACAATGTCGTGCTTGAAAAACCGGTTCAGGTGGTGAACATCGCCAACAGCATGGTGCCGATGATGGTAAACCGCCGCGTGCTTGTAGTTGCAGGACGCAACGCACAGGCAAAACTGCTGCTTTGCGACCACACTCAGAAAAACAGCGCCGAAATGCTGATTAACCAGGTTATAGAAGTTGTTGCTTCGGAAAACAGCGTTATTGACATCTACGATATGGAAGAATCCGCCCCGAACACTACCCGAGTTTCTTCTCTGTTCTCTAAACAGATGGATAGCTCCAATCTGCTCGTCAACAACATCACCCTGATGAACGGAACCACACGCAACAGCACCGACATCAACATCGCCGGTACCAACGCGGAAACACAGCTGTACGGCATGGCTATCTGTCAGGGCAAACAGATTGTGGACAACTACACTTTCATCGGACACAACACTCCGCACTGCAACAGCCGCGAATTGTTCAAGTATCTGCTTGACGACGACGCAAAAAGCTGCTTCGGCGGTAAAATATACGTTGCGGAAGGCGCGGACAAAATCGAAGCCTACCAGAGCAACAACAATATCATCGCATCCGAAAATGCAAAAATGTACACCAAGCCGCAGCTTGAAATCTATACAGACGATGTAAAGTGCAGCCACGGTGCTACAATCGGCCAGCTGGACCAGAACGCACTGTTCTACATGCGCACCCGCGGTATCTCCGAAAAAGAAGCGAAGAAACTGCTGATGCAGGCGTTTATGGAAGATATCATTGCCAAAGTCCGTCTTGAAGCGCTTCACGACAGACTTCGCATGCTGGTGGAAAAAAGACTTTCCGGCGACTCGTACCAGTGTTCCGACTGCGGGTTGAAATGCGGAAAATAAACTAAATCAAGAAATCTATGAGCGGTAAAATCGATATAGCAAAAATACGGGAAGAATTTCCGATACTTTCACGCGAAGTAAACGGCAAACCTCTCGTTTATCTTGACAACACAGCCACTTCGCTGACTCCGAAATGTGTGGTCGAGGCTATCGAAAACGTATATCACAATCACAAGGCGAACGTCCACCGCGGCGTTCACACCCTTTCACAGGAAGCTACCGACATGATGGAAGCCACCCGCGAAAAGGTCAGAAAATATATCAACGCCTCATCCATCGAGGAGATAATATTTACACGCGGCACAACCGAGGCGATAAATCTTGTTGCCTCATCCTACGGCGAAGCATTCCAGAACGGTGACGAGATTATCCTTACCGTGATGGAACACCACGCGAACATCGTTCCGTGGCAGCTGCTTCAGCGCAACACAAGACTTGAAATCAAAGTCGTTCCGATGAACGAAAAAGGGGAACTCGATCTGGAAAAATACGAATCTCTTTTCAGCGAAAACACCCGTTTCGTGGCAATCTCACACGTTTCCAACGTGCTCGGCACCGTAAATCCGGTGAAAGAGATGATTGCATCCGCACACAAACACGGTGTTCCGGTGCTTGTTGACGGTGCACAAGCCGCTCCTCACCTGAAAATCGACGTTCAGGACCTTGACGCTGACTTCTACGCATTCTCCGGACACAAAATGTACGGCCCTACCGGCATCGGCGTGCTTTACGGCAAGAAATCATTCCTTCAGAAGATGCCTCCCTATCAGGGTGGCGGCGAGATGATCGGTACCGTGTCTTTCGAAAAGACCACTTTTGCCGACCTGCCGTACAAATTTGAAGCGGGGACTCCAGATTTCGTTGACATTGCGGCATTCAGCAGCGCCATCGACTTTATCGAACGCATCGGTCTTGACAATATCCACGCGCACGAAACAAAATTGCTGAAACGCGCCATTCAGGAACTGGAACAGATTCCGGGGATGAGAATTTTCGGTACTTCCGAAGGCAAGAGCGCGGTTCTTTCGTTCCTTGTGGGTAATATCCACCATTTCGACATGGGTCTGCTGCTTGACAAACTCGGCATTGCAGTACGCACCGGTCACCACTGCGCACAGCCGCTGATGATATCTCTCGGCATCGAGGGTACTGTCAGAGCTTCGTTCGCGATTTATAACACAGAAGAAGAAGTTGACGCATTCGTCAATGCGGTGAAACGCGTTGCCGCAATGTTCGGCTAACAGAAGAATATGGAACTATTCGGCTACACATTTATGCAGAACGCCATTATGGGCGTAATCCTTGTGAGTATCGCATCTGCAATCATCGGTACTTACATCGTCACCCGACGTATGGTGTTCATCTCCGGCGGTATCACCCACGCCTGCTTCGGCGGTCTGGGTCTGGGATACTTTCTGGGCGTCAGCCCGATTCTTACCGCAATGATTTTTGCCGTCGGTTCCGGTCTCGGCGTGGAATGGCTTACAGGCAAAAACAAGGTCCGCGAAGACTCCGCCATCGGCGTTATCTGGGGACTCGGCATGGCTATCGGTACCATATTCATATTTATGACTCCGGGATATGTGCCGGAACTGAATTCGTTCCTGTTCGGCAGTATTCTGACCATCTCCTACCCCGATTTGATTGCGTTTGCGGTATTTACGGCAGTGCTGATACTGATGTTCTCGCTGTTTTTCCGCACCATCATCGCCTGCGGTTTCGACCCCGACTTTGCACGCACCCTGCGTCTGCCGGTAAAACTGATCAACGGTCTGATGATTGTCATGGTATCCGTATGCATCGTGCTGACCATCCGCATGATTGGTATCATGCTGCTGATGTCGCTGTTTACCATACCGCAGATTATCGCGGAACTTTATTACGCCCAGTATAAAAAGATAATGGTGACATCCATTATCGTTTGCGTTTGCTCCGGGCTCTTGGGACTATTCATCGCATTCTTCCTTGACGTTCCGGTATCTGCAACCATCGTTCTGACACTGGTTGCGGTTTATGCCGTTGCAAGAGCACACAAAACGCTGCTTGAACGACGCAAATGTCCGGCAAAGCAATAATGGACCAGATAACACGTTATAATATAGATATAAAACCAACGGAGTGCGCAAATTTTCAAGCATAAAAACCTTTGCATTAATCCTTGCGGCGATATTCTTTCTGACCTCGTGCAGCACCAGAAAAAATACTGCTACAAGCCGTTTTTATCAGGCTTTTACCACCCGTTACAACGTATATTTCAACGGTTCAGAGCATTACAAGGAGCAAATCAAAGCCCTTGAAAATGACTACGAGGACGACTATACCACAATTCTGTTCACCCATCCGGCTCAGGCTTTCGCCAACGAGAAAGCGCCGCAGCCGAACACCAATTTCGACAGAACCATAGAGAAGATGCAGAAGGCTATCCAGCTGCACTCTATCAAAAAACGTCCGAAAAAGAATTCCAAGAAGATGCGCGACCCGAAATACCGCGCATACCTGAAACGCGACGAATACAACCCGTTTATTCACAATGCATGGCTGCTAATGGCGAAGGCACAGTATATGAACGGTGCTTTTCTTGATGCGGCTTCCACTTTCCACTACATTACCAAACACTTTACATGGTTTCCGAATCTTGTAACGGAATGCAAGTTGTGGGAGGCGCGCTGCTATACTGCAGAGGGCTGGTTGAACGAGGCGGACAACATTCTGATCCGCATCAAGAAGGACGAGGTAGCGAAAGAGCCGCTGAATTCGCTGTATAATCTTGCGTATGCGGACTATCATATCAAGAGCAAACATCACGCCGAGGCAATCCCGTATCTGCGCATTGCGGCCAAACATGCCGGCAGCGGCGGGCAGAAAACCCGTCTGAATTTCCTTCTGGGACAGATGTACGGCGAAACCGGTGACAAAGCGGCGGCTTATCAGGCGTTCAAAACTGCGGGCAGCAACTCAAATGCAACCTACCGCACCAAATTCAACGCGCGTATCAAGCAGAGCGAGGTTTACTCCGGCAACAATATCGAAAAAGAGGTAAAATCGCTGAAACGCATGGTGCGTTATGACCGCAACAAAGAATATCTTGACCAGGTTTACTACGCAATCGGCAACCTGTATCTGACTCATCAGGATACTTTGAAAGCGATTGAGAACTACAAACTCGCCATCGAAAAGAGTACCCGAAACGGTATCGAAAAAGCGATTGCGCAGATTACCCTCGGTTCGCTGTATTTCGACATGAGCAACTATGCCGATGCGCAGCCGAACTATTCCGAGGCGATTTCACAGCTGAAAGAAGATTATCCGAACTACGAAACGCTGAAAAAGCGTTCCGACGTGCTGGATGAACTTGCCGTATATTCACAAAACGTCATTTTGCAGGACTCCCTGCTGAAATTGGCAAAACTTACTCCGGAAGAACAGGAGAAAGTGGCGCAGAGACTGGTTGACGAACTGAAAAAGAAAGAAAAAGAAGAAGCCGAGGCGGCAGCCCGCGAGGAATTCCTTGCCGAGCAGAAAGCACAGGGAAACCAGTTCGGCAACAGCACAAGCAAAGCGCCGGCTACATTCCAGATGCCGAGCACCGACAATTCATGGTATTTCTATAACTCCGCAGCGAAAAACGCGGGTAAAACAGCCTTCCAGAAGGCTTGGGGTAACCGTAAGCTGGAGGATAACTGGAGACGCCGAAACAAAGCGACATTCTCGTTCGACGATTTCGAATCGGATTCGGACGACAGCGACAGCCAGCAGTCTTCCGACGGCGGAACACCGACCGAAGGCACCGATTCCATCAGTTCAGAAGACCAGAAGAAACTGGACGACCCGCACTATGTGGAATATTATCTGAAACAGATTCCGAAGACCGAGGAAGAAATACAGACCTGCCACGACATTATACAGGAAGGTTTGTTCAACATGGGCGTTATCCTGAAAGACAAACTGGAAGACTTCCACGCTGCCATCGTGCAGTTCACTCGTCTGTTGAACGAATATCCGGACAACATATACCGTCTGGATACCTATTACAATATGTATCTGATATACATGCGTACCAACGACATCGCGATGTCCGAAAAATACCGCTTGCTGATTACCACAGACTTTGCGGATTCCAAATACGGTATTGCCATGCAGGATCCGAACTATATCGAGAACCTGCGCAACATGGAACGCGACCAGGAGGGCATGTACGAAAAGGCTTACGCCGCATATCTTGACAATGACAACAAGACCGTTCACGAAGCGTATATGGAAATGATGCGCACATATCCGTTGTCCAAGATTATGCCGAAATTCATGTTTATCGACGCATTGTCTTATCTGACAGACAAGAATTACGACAAATTCAAATCCACTTTGAAGGAATTGCTGGAAAGATATCCGGAAACAGATATCACTCCGACCGCCTCATCCATCCTGAAACAGATGGCAAAAGGCCGCAAACTTGAAGGCGGAAGCACCAACGTGCGCGGTATGGTATGGTCCATGCGTCTGACCAACGACTCCACAGCGATTGCAGCGGACAAACTGACTCCGTTTGAAGAGGATATCAACAAGCCGCAGTATTTCGTGCTGGTATTCGATACCGACAGCATCTCCATGAACCAGCTGCTGTTTGACGTGGCAAAACACAACTTTACATCATTCGTAACAAAAGACTTCGACCTTGAGCCAATGAACTTCGGCCGTCTGGGACTTGTAGTTGTTAAAGGTTTTGCAAATGTCGAAGAAACCGGCCACTACCGTAAGGTATTTGACGCGGACGAAGCACTGGTTATCCCGAAAGAGGTGAAACAGGTGGTCATCAGCGAAAACAACTTCAAGATACTGTTGAGCGAAGGCCGTTCGTTCGAAGAATATTTCAGTTTCATCGAACAGAAAGCCGCCGAAAAACTTGAAGCCGAAACTCTCGGCGAAGAAGGTGACGGCACCGCAGCAACCGACGCACAAACTGACGACAGCAACGCACAGCCTGCAGACAATGCCGCTACCGGCACTGCTACCCCGTCAAACCCGTCCGCAGCACCGTCTGACTCCACCGCAACCAAACAACCGCAGCAACCCGCCCCGTCAGACTCCACAAAAGTAAAACCGTAAAACCAACAATATACAAACAAGCGGACCTTCTATCAAAGGTCCGCTTTGTTATACGATTATCTCGACTCAAAAGGCAGAATTTTCGTTCGATTATGCCCGATTTCCGAGAAAAAACCTTATTTTTGAATTTGTTTTATAAATTGACCGAAAAAAATGGCTTCTATAGAAGAAATTCAAGAGGAAATTATCGACGAATTCAGCGGTTTTGACGACTGGATGGATCGCTATGCTTACATTATTGAACTGGGAAACGGTGTTCCTGCTATTGACGAACAGTACAAAACACCGGAATATATTATCGAGGGATGCCAGAGCCGCGTGTGGCTTACAGCAGAACTTGATAAAAACAACTGCATCACATTCAACGCCGACAGCGACGCCATTATCGTAAAAGGTATCATTGCTTTGCTTATCCGCGTTCTTTCCGGCCACACTCCGGAGGAAATCCTTAAAGCCGACCTGCATTTTATCGACGCTATCGGTCTGCGCGAACACCTTTCACCAACCCGCAGCAACGGTCTGGTGGCTATGGTGAAACAAATGCACCTTTATGCAGTGGCTTTTGATGCAAAACTAAAAGCGTAAAAAACAAATAGTAATAATAACCTTAAAAATCATCATTATGTTATTCAAAAACCACCCTAAGGGTTTAATCCCGGCGGCTCTTTCCAACATGGGCGAGCGCTTCGGTTACTACATTATGAATGCGGTGTTGGTATTGTTCCTTTGCTCCAAATTCGGTTTGAGTGAAGAATCAAGTACTCTCATCTATTCATTCTTCTACGCCGGCATTTATTTGCTAAGTCTAATCGGCGGTTTCATTGCCGACCACAAACAGAACTACAAAGGTACTATCATGGCCGGTCTTGTTATTATGGCACTCGGTTATGTTGCTCTTTCAGTTCCGGTTACTGCAACTGCAGGCAACTCTACTTTACTTCTTGTCGTAACTTGTGTTGCGTTGTTCTTCATCGCATTCGGTAACGGTCTATTCAAAGGCAACCTTCAGGCTATCGTAGGTCAAATGTATGACGATATGGAAGCTGAAGCTGCAAAGAAAGGCGAAGCTGAACTTGCAAAAGTAAGAGGTCGTCGTGACTCAGGGTTCCAGATATTCTACGTATTCATCAACATCGGCGGTTTGATTGCTCCGTTCGTTGCTCCGCTGTTGAGAAGTTGGTGGCTTAACGTACACTACATGGTTTACAATGCCAACCTTCCGGCACTTTGCCACGAATATATCACAAAAGGTACAGACATGGCCGCTCAGGATCTTCAGAACCTTAACGATATGATGGATGCTGCAGGCGGCAATCTTGCAGACCTTGCTACTTCAAGCGCTCAGTATCTTCAGATTTTCAACGAAGGTATCCACTATTCATTCGTAGCTTCTGTTGTTGCAATGGCTATCTCTTTGGCTATCTTCTTCTTCACAAAGAAGATGTTCCCGAACCCGGGCAAAAAAGAAGCTGCTGCTACAGTTAATTATACAGCTGAAGAAAAAGCTGCTATGGCAAAAGAAATCAAACAGCGTATGTACGCTTTGTTTGCAGTGCTTGCTGTTGTAATCTTCTTCTGGTTCTCATTCCACCAGAACGGCACTTCACTTTCACTGTTTGCCCGCGATTTCGTTGATACAACAACTATCGCACCGGAAATATGGCAGGCTGTAAATCCGTTCTTCGTTATCGTGCTTACTCCGATTATCATGATGATTTTCGGCGCTCTAAGCCGCAGAGGTAAAGAAATTTCCACTCCGCGTAAGATTGCAATCGGTATGTTGATTGCTGGTCTTGCATACTTGTTCCTTGCTGCATACTCATTCCTTGCAGACTATCCTTCAGCAACAGATTTCCGTGCTCTACCGGTAGCTGAACAGGTTAAAGCAGGTCCGTGGATCCTTATTGTTCTATACTTTCTTCTAACAGTTGCAGAGTTGTTCATCTCTCCTCTTGGATTGTCATTCGTATCCAAAGTTGCACCGAAACACCTGCTTGGTCTTTGCCAGGGTTTGTGGTTAGGTGCTACAGCAGTAGGTAACCTGATGTTGTGGGTAGGTCCTCTAATGTACAATGCAATTCCTATCTGGCAGTGCTGGTCTGTATTCCTTGTTGTATGTTTCGTATCTATGGGAACAATGCTTGCTATGGTTAAATGGCTTGAAAAAGTCACAAAATAATCACGAACTAATTTTTAGGATGACGCCGTGCGGATTGATTTCGCATGGCGTTTTTCTTATGGTAATTTAAAAAGAACAAACTCTTCAAAATTTCCGCTATTGTTAATTTCCTCTGCTTTATTTTACGTTTTAATACTCTTTTTTTCGCATTTTATGCACTCAATTACTGATAAATTTCTCTAATTCAGCAGAATAATTACCTTTGCATCACTAATTATAAATACGATGAGACGAATTTGCATTTTATTATTGTTATCTCTTGTTCTGACCTCCCAATCACAAGCTCTTACTATTGAAAAGATTAAATTCGGAGACATGAACCGATGGGTTACACGTATTATTGACGAATCAATCATCATCGGCGGCAAAAATAAGGAGCTTTACGAAATCGGACCGACAGACACCATTGTCGGAAACATTGCTTACGAAAACATAGGTGGCTCCCCATGGGCTACCAGCAATGCGTATGCGCGCGTTGCCGGCGTTACCAAGGGAAGCAATACCGTATTCCCGGAAAAACGCGCCAACGGCGACTATTGCTGCAAAATGGGCACTATCGTTGAAAAAGTCCGAGCTCTGGGCATCATCAATCTTAAAGTTCTTATTTCCGGAAGCATCTTCCTCGGTCAGATTCACGAACCAATCAAGAGCACCAACTCTCCATATTCCAAGATGGAATGGGGAATTCCATACACCAAACGTCCGGACTATCTGGTATTCGACTACAAATCCGAGATTCCGCAGGAAAACAAAGTGAGAATGACAGGTTTCGGCGGCAAGAAGCAACTGGACGAACGCGACCATGCGGAAGTGTATGTTCTGCTTCAGAAACGCTGGGAAGATGAAGAAGGCAATATCCACGCATTGCGTGTCGGTACCGGTCGCGAACGCTTCAGCACCACTCAAAAAGAATGGGTCAACGGACATCTGCTGCCGATTCACTACGGTGATATCACAAAAGAATCATATTACAAACCATATATGAATCTTATTCCGGAAGACCGCGCCTATTATGCAAAAAACAGCAAAGGTGAAATGGTTCCGATTCACGAAGAAGGCTGGGCTCCGGCAGACGCAAAACCGACACACGTACTGGTAATGGCATCGGCAGGTTGCGGTGTAGCATACGAAGGCACTCCGGGCATGACATTATGGATTGACAACGTGGCATTCGGATTCAAATAATATCCTAAATCATATATAATATTTAAGCAGTGCAAGCCCCCGGGTCATACGGTTCGGGGGTTGTCTTTTTATACGAAAACAATCTCCACAAAGACATCCTTAAAATAATACGGGCGATACCTTTCAATACCGTCCGTACACATTATAATTATCTGCTTTTATTTGCCGAGTTTCATCTGCTTGAAGAAGTCCCACATCACGATACCGGCGGTGATGGAGATGTTCAGCGAGTGTTTTGTGCCGCACTGCGGGATTTCGATACAGTAGTCCGCGGCATCAACCACACTCTGCGCAACGCCCTTCACCTCGTTGCCGAGTACCAATGCGTAACGTTCTCCCTCAACGGTCTTGAAATCCTCCAGAGAGATACTGTGATGCACCTGTTCGATAGCGCAAACCTTTACGCCGTCGGCTTTCAGTTTTGCCACCAGTTCGTTCACGTCCTCAACATAAGTCCATTCCACGGAATCTTCCGCGCCGAGTGCGGTTTTGTGGATATCCGGATGCGGCGGAGTCGCTGTGATGCCGCAAAGGTAGATTTTTTCGATAACGAATGCGTCTGCGGTACGGAAAACGGAGCCGATATTGTTCAGACTGCGGATATCGTCAAGCACGATGGTCAGCGGAATTTTCGGCACCTGTTTGAATTCCTCAACATCTATTCTGTGAAGTTCTATTACGCTTTTCTTTTTCATAAATTTCCTTGATTTCGGTTAGAACATATCATAAGTCAGCGACAGTACCTGAAACTCTGTACGGCGGTTAATCTGGTCGGCCGCTTCACGGTCTTCCGGCGACAGTGTCATGACGAATTCTTCTGTCAGCACGGTACCTTCCGGGAACTGCGGATACATTCTCGCTATTTTTTTTGTCACTGTTTTCGGTTTGCGTTTGCCATAGCCTTTCGGTTTCAAACGGTCAGCCTTCACCCCTACGGAAATCAGATAATCGACTACGGATTTTGCACGTCGGTCGGAAAGGTTGTCGTTAAAGCGATTGCTGCCGACACGGTCGGTATGCGATGCCATTTCGATAGCCACGTTCGGGTTGTCGCGAAGAATCTGCGCCATATCGTCCAGTGCTTTCTCGGATTCCGGACGCAGTGTCGCCTTGTTGTAGTCGTAGAAGATATTTTCCACCACCTGCGGTTTGTGAACGGCGGCAAGGATAAAGTCAACACCATATTCCGCATCTTCCTCGGCGATGTCGGACACGAATTCCTGTTTGGCGTTCAAATATCCCTGGGAGCTTGCCAGCATCACGTAACGGACTCCGCGGTTCAGACGGAAACGAAACGAGCCGTCATCTTTCGCCACCTCTTTCTGGTTGCTGCCGTCGTTACCGACGATACGGATAATCGCATTTTTAACCGGTTCCTCATCGCGGTCCAGCACATAGCCGCTGATCCATACCTTGATTTCCGGCAATTCGAAGCTGTAGATATGGTCGTAGCCTCGCGCATCCTTTCTGTTGGAACTGAAGAAACCGTACTCTCCTTTTCCAAAAGTAATGCCGAAATCGTCCGCAGAGGAGTTCATCGGCTGACCCATGTTTTCCACGTTCCAGTGTCCGGATTCGGTCTGGGTTGCTTTGAACAGGTCAAGACCTCCGAATCCCGGATGTCCGGTAGAGGAGAAATAGATAATATTGTCCTCACGGCAGTACGGGAACATCTCGTCGCCTGCAGTGTTGATTTGTTCGCCCATATTTTCAAGGCTTCCGGCTCTGTCCACCAGAGAGACGCGCCAGATGTCAAGACCGCCCTGTCCGCCCGGCATATCGCTGCAGAAATACAGATATTTTCCGTCCACGGAAACCGCGGGATGACCGTAAGCCGACAAAGTATCGGCAGTAATTTCATATTTCACGGGAGCGCTCCATTTTGCGTCGGAACGCTGGGAAGTGTAGATTTCTACGGAAGTCGGCGCATTCGGCTCACGGCGTGCCTTGGTCAGATACATGGTGTTGCCGTCCGGAGTAAATGAGATGATACCCTCGTCGAATTCGGTGTTCAACTCGCCCTCAACAGGTTCCGGGCGCTGCCACTTGCCGGTCTCATCCTTCTTGGAAAAGAAGATGTCGCCCTTCTTGGTACCTGTAATCTCGCTTTTGTGGTCACCCATCGCCTTTTCGGTGGTGGAAGTGAAATAAAGCTCGTCCTCTTCACCGTGGAACATCGGAGAGAAGTCCGCGCGGCGGGAATTGAACAGTTTTGCCTGTTTTACCACATATCGTGTCGGATTTTCCTTCATGCGGATAGCCATTTCGCAACCGCGGATTTTCTCCTTGGTCAACTTGTGGTCCGGAACGAATTCCAGGAATTTGCCATAATTGTCAATTGCCGATTCGTATTTACCCTGTTCCTGCAAAGCGTGTCCCAGATGGAAATATGCGGTACTGTCCTCATAATTGTAGCGGATAGAATTCTGGAAAGATGCGGACGCACGCGGCGCCATGTTCAGCTTTTCATAGCAAAGTCCCATTTTAAACGCCACTTTGCCGCGCAGCGGGCGCTGCTCCTTCTTTTTCAGAGAGTTGTACACCTTTCGGTAGGTCTTTGAGGCGTCATAGTATTCACCGCGGTCATACTGTTCCTCCGCCTGGCTCAATTTCGGACTCCGACAGCCGGTGACAAGCGCCGCTACAAATACGGTCAATAGTATGTATGTGTAATGCTTCATTTTTTCTTTCTTTTCATTGCCGCACCTTTGGTGCGTTATTTCATAATAACGATTTTCGCACCGTTTTTATTGTGCTGAAACACGATATCGCCACCGTCTAACAGCTAAGAAACAAAAGCCTTCGGACTCATAATCCGAAGGCCTTTGAATAACCCTTATTTTGCTTTTACAAGATGTTT
>SAMEA104404097__coassemble_729_pt1 | contig 31015 bp, 20 predicted proteins | sample SAMEA104404097__metabat2_high_PE_098 | metagenome-assembled genome bin SAMEA104404097 (sample SAMEA104404097) | Balaenoptera acutorostrata | reverse complement strand
TACATAGTGATTGAGATGGAAAAGCAGAAACATGAAAACATACAGATGCTAAAAACATTACATAATACACTGTACAATATCTGATACGGGTATACCTGCGCCGCACCTTGCATCAACGGTGAATAATCTGTTGATATAATCCTAATCATGCACATATTTATCCGGTATATCAATATTATGTCTGTCTTCTGAATTAAGACACGAGATATTTCTTGCGCTGATTACATATAATTTTTGTCCGGTTTTGCGAAAATCAGTTATACATGTTCGCAAGATTAAGGTAAGGCACACTAACGTCATTGAATATTTGCGAATATACTATTGGAAATTGGATTACTCCTGCGAAAATGCTCATTCTATACTCCCAGATGAAGTATTAATGCGCATGGACTGGTTACGGAGAAAAACAAACGGTCATTACTGACCGAATCTGCATTTTTGTGTTTTCCTATATATTATTTCTCTAATATGATTTTAAATTAAAAGTTCAACGATAAAAGTTGCTTCAATACAAAATCATCTGTTGAATTTCACGGAGGTGTATGCTGGTCTGATATGTGAAAATGTTTAAATATCGGGGAATTGAGCGGATTTTGTATTAACTTTACATCCTAAAATAAATTTTGGCTTATGGTTACAATACTTTTTCATGAAACTATTTTCGGACCTATTCACAGCCGCAGACTGGGATTTTCTCTCGGTGTTAATCTGAGTCCTACAGACGGTAAAATCTGTTCATTCGACTGCGTATACTGTGAGGCCGGTTACAATGCACAGGGACAGGGTCAGAGCGGTCTTCCGACACGTGAAAGCGTAAAGAAAAAACTGGCTGCCAAACTGAAGTCCATGAAAGAAAACGGCGAACCGCTGGATGTAATTACCTTCTCCGGCAACGGCGAACCGACACTGCATCCTCAGTTCGGAGAAATCATCAAAGATACACTGATGCTGCGCGACCGTTTCTTCCCGGAAGTAAAAGTATCCGTATTGAGCAACTCCACTTTCCTTCACCGTCCGAAAGTTGTGGAAGCGCTGAAGAAAGTCGACAATAATATATTGAAACTGGATTCCGCCATCGATTACACCATGCGCAAAATCGACAACCCGCTGAATCCGAATATCACGGTTGAAGGTGTTATAGCCGATTTGAAGCAGTTTAAAGGCCAGGTTATCGTCCAGACCATGATATTGCGCGGCGAGCACAACGGAAACAAGATAGACAACACTACAGACAAAGAGATAGAGGCCCTTATCGAGGCCTACAAGGAAATTGAACCGGCATGGGTAATGATTTACTCCATCGACCGCGAAACTCCCGAACAGAACCTGCAAAAGGTGCAGAAAGAGGAACTGGAAGCAATAGCAGACAGAATCCGTGCCGCAGGTATCCAAGCAGAAGCATACTAACAGACAATATATGAACTATCCCCAAGCATTAGAGCTCGGTGCCAAGATTGCAATCGTGTCGCCCGCCAGCAGAATACTTAACGACTATGTCGACAAAGCCGCTGACGTTTTGCTAAACGCAGGCTATGTTGTCGAGGTTGGTGCGCATGCGAAGGGACAGTCAGGCTCCTACAGCGGAACATTGCAGGAACGTCTTGCAGATTTGAAAGCCGCGTTTGACGATGACAGCGTAAAAGCAATTCTATGTTCGCGTGGCGGCTACGGCGTTGTTCATCTGCTTGAATATTTCGACGAAGCATATCTTCAAAGCCACGCCAAATGGGTGATGGGATTCAGTGATATCAGTGCACTGCATGCATTGATGTCGAGCGTCGGAATATGCAGTATCCACTGCCAGATGTGCAAGCATTTCGCCAATTTCGGGATAGAAGACGAGAGTTCGAAATGTATTACGGATATCCTGAAGGGCAAACTACCCGAATACAGCGTCGCTCCGCATCCGTATAACCGGATCGGAAAAGCCGAAGGCAGAATCTTCGGCGGAAATATGGCCGTGCTGAACGGACTTTCCTCTACAAAATACAACTGCATCCGTCCCGGACAGATACTGTTTATCGAAGATATCGGCGAAGCCGTTTACCGCGTGGAACGCATGCTGTACGAACTTCGGCTGAACGGAGTGCTGCAGCACCTGAAAGGACTTGTTGTCGGTCAGTTTACCGAATACAAGCCCAATGTAAAGGACGGCGAGGATATGTATGACATGATACACCGCATGACCGCCGAATACGACTATCCCGTGGCTTTCGATTTCCCGATCGGTCATACAGACCGCAATTTGGCAATCATCGAGGGAGCGAATGCGCAACTGGACGTATCCGAAAACCGAGTGAATCTAAAATTTATCAGATAAGATGAGAAAAATTGCATTACTGTTGCTGGCGTGCCTTTCCGTATCGGTGATATACGCCCAAAAAACCGACTACAATACTGTCAAAACCAAAGCCGACCGCTATTTCAAATATGAAGACTGGCGCAGCGCTCTGGCAATGTACGAATTGCTGCTCGCCCAGGATGCAACGGATTCCGAAACCTATGCAAGGGGTATCGTCGTGTCCGGTATCATCAAAGAAAACGATCTTCAGAAATCATTTCTCGAGAGAGCCGAGAAAAACGTAATTCCATACGATACCCTTTTTGTAAAAGTAAAATCCAATTCGCTGAACCTCGGCGAGCCGTACGTATACACCGATTTCATGCTGCGCGTCCGCGACAGCAAACCATGGCTGGAACGTATGGTGAATATCCGTCTGCTCGACTTCTTCCTGTTCAGAAACGATGCCGACAATATCATCAAAATAGCGGAAGCACTGCTGAAAGACACCCCGAAAAACGTACAGTTTTTAGGTGCGCTTGCAGAAGGCTATATTCTGAAAGCCGATTTCGAGAAAAGTGCCGGTTGCTACAAAAAAATCCTGTTGATTGACAAGGACAACTATGACGCCGTCGTCAATCTCGGCAACTATTACGATTCCTTCCCGAAAGCCGAAAACGATTCTGTTTCGCTGAAAAATTCCGCCAACGCACTGTCCTGTTTCCGCAAAGCAATGGAACTGAAACCGACACCGTATATCGAAAAGCGCGTGGAAGAACTGAACGAATTAGTCAACGGACCTCTGCCCGGGAAAAAGAGAAAGTAATTTCCGATCCCTGTCCTTGCGGAACGCGTCAAAAGTTTCGTAGATATCCGCAAGCGCAATCGCCGCATTTTGCGTTTGGCGTTCATACAATGCCACACCCGTATTCGAGGAAGAAACCCTTCCCGAAAGTGCGCCCGACACCCCCGAAATCTCCTCAAACAATTTCATTTCCAGCGACAGCAGTTCGTATGCGCCGATGTTCGTAGCATTGGTGGAAATCTGCTGCGGCATATTGTCCCTCCCCGCATCAAACGGAATAATCGCATTCGGCGTAGACCACAAACGCTGAATCTGCTGCCATGTGAAACCCGTCGGCAACGCATCCGAAGGGTAGAGCAGCACCCCTTTTGCGCTGACATTCATAATATGGTCTACCAGACAAATCAACCGGTTTACATATTTCTGCTGGTTCAGCACATCCTCCACAAAAGCGTGGACCTCGCCGTCCGTCAGCGGATACAGTTTTACCGTATACGGATGCGCCTCGTGGGCATAAGGACTGTCGTACTGCGCAATGATATCACCCGTCGGAGCCATCCACGTGCAGTGCCAGAATTCCATGATGTCCCATTCCGTAACGATTTCCGCCAGCCCCTTTTCTTTGCGCTCCCTGTTGCGCTTTGAAATTTCCACACCCTTTTCAGACGGAACCGCGTACCATTTTCCCCGTTCGACATCGTGGCATTTTAGCACCTCTCGACATTCCCGCGTCCAGATTTCGTAGATACGGCATTTGCCCGGCGCCGCATTCCAGAAACCCGGACAGTTGTCATTGTTCCCGCCCAAAACTGCATCCCTGAACTGATTTGTACGCGCGGAGCAGTTTGCCGAATAGATTTCCCTTATCTGCACAGCCTTTTCACGGTTGTTGCGCGCCAGACGCATGATAATTTCTGCAATATTCATGTCGTGCAGCTCCCCGATAATGTTGCAGTCCCGACACAAAGCGTCCGTCACCGAATTCATAAAGAAACGGTTGAAATCCACATTCCCCACAAATGCGGAACAACCCTCCAGCGTGCGAACCAGTTCCGATTTCTGCACGCAGCACCCCGAAATCAGAAATTCTTCCAGCAAACGGCTGTCCAGTTCCGTAACCGAATTACGGCTGTAAACATCCTTCAGATTTTCGCCGATGACCTCCTCTTTTGTCCTGTCACGAAAACGCCCCACCACGCTCTTTACCAGCTGGCGGATAAGATTGTTTGTCAGCGGTTCCTTCCCCGTTTCAAGAATCGCCTCCCTTTCCGTGATTTTCCGTCCGTCCGGCATCGTGACGATGTCGTCCAGCTGCTTGCCGTAAGTAAAATTCTTGTTTCTGCTGCGCGCCCTGCGCATTTCGGCGGCACCCCTCCATGCCGAATATGCAGCCTCCAGCAGTTCTTTTGCAGACTGATTTTCTATCAGTGAATCGTTTTTCATAATATCAGTTATTTGTTTACGGGCAAAGTTATGAGTCCCGAAATAACATTTATTGCGAAAACGCTCATAAAAATTAACGGATAAAACTTTTATTTATGAACAAATGTTCATAAATTTGTAAAACAAGGTTATCACAGGAACTAAATATGAAAGGAAGACCCAAAAGAATTCGAAGGATATCGTATATGCCCTCCGTTTCCGGATTCAAGCCGTACGGCGAGAATCCGGATTTCGAGAGCAAGGAATGCGTGTATCTTCTGTATGAGGAATATGAGGCGCTTAGACTGAACGACTACGAAAAGCACGGCCAGTGCGAGGCAGCCGCAATCATGCAGGTGTCACGCCCCACCTTTACACGAATATACATGAACGCCCGCGAGAAAATCGCAAAAGCGTTTGTCGAAGGTCTTCAGATAGCCGTTGAAGGCGGAAAAGTAGAACTTGACGGCAACTGGTATGTGTGCGGCTGCTGCGGAGCGATATTCTCCAACGAGAACGGAGAATCTGCCGTATGCGCGCTTTGCGGGAGTGAGGATGTTTCCCGCTACGGACTGCCCGAAACAATGAAACCCGCACCGGAAACAAGCGAAGAGCCGGAACCTGCGGAATGCAGACGCAGAAGATGCTGCCGCGGCAGAAAAAACAGAGAATAACATCAAATATACAATATAATGAAAGTAGCAATTTCATGTACCGGAAACAGTGCAGACGCTGCGGTAGACCAGAGATTCGGCCGCTGCGCGTATTTTGCATTCTACGATACAGACACAAAAGAACTTGAATTTGAAGCCAATCCCGCAAAAGATTCATCGGAAGGTGCAGGCCCTGCCGCCGTTGCATTTGTAGCGAACAAAAACGTCGGAAAAATTGTTTCCGGAGAGTTCGGTTTCAAAATGAAAGGGATGCTGACCGATTTGAAAATCCAGATGGTCATCATGAAGGAAAACAAGACAGTCCGCGAAATCACCGGACTGCTGAACCAATAAAAAAGGAGGAAATTATGCCGGGTAGAGATGGAAAAGGTCCTGCTAACGGCGGAAACAACCGTGCAGGCAACAGAAACGGAGGTTGTTGCGGCGGTCGCGGCCGGAATGCCGGCGGACGCGGACAACAGGTGAACAATGCGGAAAACAGTGTGCTTGAAACTGTTCAAAGACCGGGCTTCGGCAACAATGCCGGAAGAGGTCAGGGTTTCGGCCGCGGAATCTGCAGACAAGGGTTCGGTGCCAATCTTCAGAACGGAGATGCCGCCGGACAGGGTATTGCCGAGCGCAAAAGGTTGAGAGACCAGAGTTGTATCAACAAATAAACTGATAATAATATGAAAAAATGTATTGCAGTACCTGTAACAGCAGGTGTATTGAGTGCCCATTTCGGACACTGTGAACAGTTCTATTTTGCAGTAACAGAAGACGGAAAAATTCTGGAAGACAGATTCCAGACACCGCCGGCTCACGAACCGGGACTTTACCCGAAATGGGTGAAAGAACAGGGCGGAGAACTTGTTATTGCCGGAGGTATGGGACAAAAAGCACGTGATTTGTTTGCACAGAACGCCGTAGAAACAATTGTCGGCGCACCGAACGAAGATCCGAAACTGATTGTTGAAAAATATCTTGCAAGTGCATTGCAGACCACAGAAAATTCCTGCAATCACGACCACGAACATATCTAAATGAAGAAAATTGCAGTAGCCAGCGGAAAGGGCGGTACAGGCAAAACATTCCTGAGCACCAATCTCCACGCGCTTATGGAGCAGTCCGGACGGCACACGGTTCTTGTAGACTGTGATGCCGAAGTTCCGAACGCATCCGTATTCGTGAAAGGGGAAGTGCTCGGCGTGCGTGAAACCAAGATGCTTTGTCCCGTTATCGACGCGTCGAAATGTACGATGTGCGGCAAATGTGCCGAATACTGCGCATTCAACGCCATCTGCTGTATCCCTGCTGCAAAATATATCAAGATTACGGAAGATTTGTGCCACGGATGCGGCGCATGTCTTTACGAATGTCAGTATCACGCCGTGGAAAAGGCGTGGAAAACCATCGGAAAAGTAAAGGCATACGGAGTAAACGGCTGCATAAAACTGGTGGAAGCCCGCATCAAAGAGGGCGAACACAGTCCGGTAGCCATTATCCGTGATGCGATTCAGTACGGAGCCGAAAGCGGCGCGGAACTGCTGCTGCTTGATGCGCCTCCGGGATGTTCCTGTCCGTTTGTCAATACTGTTATGGACGCCGATTACGTGCTGCTTGTTACCGAGCCGACACCGTTCGGACTGAGTGATTTGAAGCATACGGTAGACGTGCTGCGCAAACTGGACAAACCGTTCGGCGTGGTGATAAACCGTGCCGACCTGGGCGACGGAACGATGAAGGAATATCTTGCATCGGAAAATATACCGTTACTTGCCGAGATTCCGTATTCCGAAAGGATTGCGGAGCTGTATTCTGGCGGTAAAATTGCCGCTTTGGAAGATGCGGAGATGAGAGAGATTTTCGAGAATTTGATTCAACGGATTTTGTAGAATGAAAATAGCGGTTATCAGCGGAAAAGGAGGAAGCGGAAAGTCCAGCGTAACGGCAGCCTTTATTTCGATGTCGGAAAAGGTTGTTGCGATAGACTGTGACGTCGACGCCTCCAATCTGCCTTTGCTTTTCAGTCACAAAACCGTCAGAAGCGAAAAGTTCGTGTCCGGACAGAAACTGACCGTGGATGCCGGCAAATGTATCGGCTGCGGAGAGTGCGTCAACGCCTGCGCCTATCATGCGCTAAAAATAGCGGAAAACGGCAAGGCAGCCGTGGTGCCGCTGCTGTGCGAAGGGTGCAATCTGTGCGTGCGGCTGTGTCCTGTCGGGGCGATATCTCTTGAAGACGAAGCCAACAGTGAGATTTATACGGCAGAAACAGAATTCGGAGTGCTGGTGCACGGCGATTTGTGCCCTGGTGACGACAATTCCGGCAAAATGATTGCTCGTTTGCGCGAGATTGCGGACCGTGAGATGGAGGAGCGGAACATATCGCTGCAGATTCTCGACGGACCTCCCGGAATCGGGTGTCCGGTGCAGTCCACTGCAACCGGAATGGATAAAATCGTTATCGTGACCGAGCCGACGCTGAGCGGAATTTCCGATTTGCAGCGTGCCTGTACGGTAGCGTATTCGTTCTGCAAGGACATCTCCGTCATTATCAACAAGAGTACCGTCAATGCGGAAAACTGCGCCGCTATCAGGGCGTATTGCGAGGAAAACGGTATTCCGGTTATCGCTGAACTCCCATTTGACCGCAGGTTGGTGGATGCACAGCTGCATTGCCAGAGCATTGTCAGTTACGCACCCGACTGCGAATGCAGCAAAGTGCTGGAAACGGCATTTGAAAAATTATTGCAATAAGGTCTAAGGATTTATATATGGCGGCGGATATTTTTTATATCTGCCGCTGTTGCTGTTTATAACTATGTGTTTAGTGTCCGAATCGTGACGTATCCGCTTTGCGGTATTTCTTCTGTTTCCATCCGCCGAAACGGTAGGTGAATTTGACTAATATGGTGCGCGGATAAGAATTGTCAATCAATTGCAGATTCTGGCCTTTGTAGCGAACTTTCAGTTCAGGAACTCCGGTATTGAAAATATCCTGGCACTGTGCGGAAAGAGAGCATTTGTCGCCCGCAAAATTCCATTTGACGCCTGCGGAAAGTTCGAATATTTCAGTCATATCCATTGTCCCTTGGATGAACGGAGTCTGCAAATGCGCATTCAGTTCGAAAGACAGATGTTTGCCGATTTTGAAAGAGTTGTTCATCGTACCGACAAAGCAGCATTTTTCACGGTCGAAAGGAATGTCAAAAAAGTTGTCGCATTTTTGTCTGACGTAAATCCCCATTAGGGTAAGGTCTGCGTTATACCAGTTTCCGATGCTGAACGGAACAACGACATTGACACCCGTCATTTGAGCAAAATCCCAGTTCATATATTTGTATACCAGGGCCAGACGGTCGGTTGCCTGATAGGGAACCTGTGCAAAAAAATCATCTTTGTATGAGAAAAACACACCGAAAACGTATTTCTGCTTCAGAATATAGTTTGCATTCAAGTTATACACCGTCATCGGTCGCAGTCCCGGAGTTCCCTGCATTTCGGTATATGCATTGGTATAGGTAACGGAGGATTTCATTGCCCAGTAATCCGGATATTTCTTACCGGTTGACAGCGACAACTGGAATATGTGTTTCGGAGTCTTCAGATAAGTCAGAGACGCTTGCGGGAATATCGCCCATTTGTGATAATCTCCAATGCTGTAGTATTCTCCGGTTGCAGACATTGAGAATGACGGACCGGATTTCCAGTTTTTGCTGACGGAAACATAAAAGTCGGTTGTTGATTCATTCAGCCGTGAATCCGTATTTTTCGGAGCAATCGTACCTGTTACATCGGAATAAGTCTGATAATCGTAGTTCTTTACATATTTGAACGATGCGCCGTAGCCGATTTTCCACGAATCCGGTAAATCGTGAGACTGGTCGGCATACATAGAATAACTGTCGATTTTCTGGCTGCCCTGCAAGGCGAATCTGTTTTCAGTATTGTCCTCCATTACCGCCGTCATTTTATGATTGGTGGTTGTGGTGTAGCGGGTATAGTCACCGCCGGCGTTCAGTCCGAATCCGGAGTTATAGTTTACAGATATGTTGTGCATGTTGTCATTCGAGTATTTGTCAAGCAGGGATTGCTGAAAACTGCCGTCCGCAGTACTTACTGCATGCTCCTGCGGGGTGAACCTGCCGGTATAGGCGATGTCAAGATGGTTCTTTTTGTTGATATTGTATTCCAGCGCTGCTCTTACATTGTGCCCCCAGCTTTTTGAGGTGTTTTTTTCATGCTGACCAATGTCATACACTTTGTCTCCCAGTGTGTGTTTCGAATGCATCTGCATATTGTTCATCAGCATGTCATCGCAAGATGAGCTGAACATCAAATCAAAGGATGTTTTTGGGGAGTTAACTCTGAATTTTACTTTTACTCCGCCGGTATTGTAGTATCTGTTCATATAATTCGCACCGATTTCACCCTGAAAAGAGTAATCGCTGCCGCGTTTCATCACGACATTGATTGCTGCACCTCTGACATGGAGTTCTGGCGGCGCGCTGTACATTACTTCCGCTTTTTCCACACGGTCCACCGGAGTATTTTGCAGTAGCGTCTGCAGTTGTTTTGCGTTCATGGTTGTCGGTTTGCCGTCGATGATAACGGTAACCTTGTCCGCACCGGCAAGAGTGAATTTTCCGTTGCTTTCATGCACGCCCGGCAATTTTGAAATCGCCTCATAAGCATTGTTTACCACCCGTTTTTCTGACAGAACGGAAAGGTTGTAAGCCAGTTTGCCGTTCTCCACTTTCAACATCGGCCGTTCGCCTTTGACCACAACTTCTTCCATCTCGAAATTCTTTGGCTCGAGAACAACGGTTCCCGCATCGGAAGAGTTTCCGGTGATATATTTGTTTTTGTACAACAGGTGCTGGAAAAGCATCCGGTATTTCTCGGGCTGGGTGTCAAAACAGAAAGTTCCGTCGGGCGCCGAGATAGTGGCGTCAACGTAAGTGGAGTCGGGGAGCTGAAGAATGACAGCTACGCCTTCTACAGGCTGATGCTTGTTGTCTGTAACTGAGCCTTTCAGATTTTGAGTTGATGCGGAAAATGAAAAGATGAGAACGAGTATAATCAGAATTTGTAATGTAGATTTTCGCATGGTGTATCAATTGTATAATATATAATGTGTGCAAATGTAAAGAAAATCCTGATTTAAACAAAAAATCCCCGAAAGACAAATTCTTTCGGGGATTTATAAGGGAAGGATTCCGGATTCAGCTCCGGGTCCTTATGGAATCAATTATTTTTTAACAAATGCTTTAGTATAAACTTTGTCGTTTGCAACAACGTTGACGAAGTAAACGCCTGCGTTAAGTTCGCTTACGTTGATTACTTTGGCAACACCCTGAGTGCAGTCTGCTGCTTCTTTGTAAATAACGGCGCCGTCCATGTCGTAGATGCTGTATTCAGCGTCTGCCGCATTGAAGCCGCAAGTTACATTGATGTTTTCAACAGCCGGGTTCGGGTAAACAGCTACCTGAGTGTCAAGAGTGATTTCTTCAACACCGCTGAATTTCTCGATAGTAACTGGAATAGTTACCTGTGCAGAAGCACCTTCAGGGTCTGTAGCTGTAATTGTAAGTCTTACAGAACCTTCTTTAGTGCCAAGAAGGATTGCACTTGACATGTTGGTATAGATGGTAACCATACCCAACCTGTTAAGAGAAGTTTTGAATGTAAGTTTATCACCGTCAGGGTCAGTAAACAATGTACGCAAGTCAATCGGTTCTGAAGCGATGTCTTTGTATATAGTCATCGGTTCAACCTTGTTTGCAACCGGAGCACGGTTAACACGTTCTACAGCGTATTTTACTGTAGCGCGAGCTTCGTGACCTTCAGCGTCAGCAGCCGAAACTGTAAAGTAGTGGTCGCCGGCAGTTCCGAATTCCGGAGAGATGTCGACAGTTACTTTTACAGGAACTTCTGATTTGACAGAGCAAGCGCCGTCTTCAGCCTTAGTAAATTCGATGTTGGAACCGTCAACAGCGCTGACCATCTTCTCAACTTTGGCAATACCTACAGGATCTTCAACGCGGATAATCATATCTTCTTTATCCGGTTCAGTTACTGTGAATTCAGTTTTTGTTGTAGCGTTTTCGCGAGCGGCAATCACTTCAGCCGGAACATCAAGAACCGGAAGAGCGTTGCGGTCAAGGATAATCGGGAAGTTTACATACGGTTTTTCCGGGTCGTCTGTTTTGATGACAAGCATAACTTTGTTGCCTCTTTCAAGCGGAGCAAAGTCAGCATTCATTTCAACTTCAACTGTCAAAGCATCGTTTACAGCCAATGTGCCTGTATTGCCTTCCGGAGAAACAATCTTAACCCAAGGAGTACCCGGTTTTGTTTCAAGACAAGTGATAGCGTAACCGATAGAGCCTGCCTGGTTTTCAAACATTGAAGCAATGTCGTACCATGTAGCAGAGCTGCCTGCTCGACCCATGTAACGGTTGCTGACGATTTCGTCTTTCTTGCCTACAAGGTATGCCGGGTTTTCAACACCTGTCGGGTATGTAACGCGAACGATGAATTCTTCGCCCGGGTTCATATAGATTGATTTGTCAAGAGGAATAACGTAGAAGCCTGTTTTGCTTACGTTGATAGTACCTGTTGCAACGATAACATCGCCGCTGTGGTCGTTACCTTTGACGATTTCAATAATGACATCGTGAGGAGCTTTGAACTGCGGGAATGCAGTGTAGATATGAGAAATATTGATACCTTCTGCCGGAGCTTTGAATACAGTAGAACCGATGAAGTTATCGTATGTATTACCGGTTCCGTACTGGTAGATGACATTGTCAGAGGCAGGACGAGATTCGTAGTACAATGAATTTCTGAATTCGAATTCAGAAGGAAGGTCAATGTAGTTGCCTCCTGCGAAAGGAACAACTTCTGCCGGAGTTGTAGCAAGAACTGCAGCAGCACTTTCAGCGTCAACGCTGTATGTGTTTACCGGAGAAACTCCGCCTTCATCATCATCACCCTCAACGTGACCGATACCCGAGTGGTCGATTCTGAATGAATATGACATCTGGTATTCACCGACGTTCTTGATAGTAACATTGTCTCTGCCTATATAATCCCAAGGAGCTTTTTCAACATAGATCTGTTCTTTGTCAAGAACTACTGCAGGAGGAGGAGTAACTGTGAATCGAAGGTTGATTACGTCAGTTTCCATACCGCCAGTTTCGGTCATGCGCATCACGTGCAACGGAACGTCGTAAACGCCCGGAGTGTAAGATGCTTCAGGATTGATTGGAAGAGAGAATTTAATTGGATCTTTACCTACAGTAAAAGGTTCTCCATTGTACTGGGTCCAGTTGTATTTACCTGTAAGTTCACCTGTAATCCAGTCCATTTCCGGAGCATACCAGAACAAACCGAACAAAGGAACCATGTCGCCGAACATCGGATCTTCGTATGCTGGACCGTGGTTTTCTACAGTTGCGACATTGAACGGAGCGTTACCGTCGTTGGCAATCTGGAACTGAATTTCATAAGGAGCACCCAAAGCGGTAACCGGACCTGCGCTTGGATCGTCCATGTGACCAACAACGTGAGTTACTTCAAGAGTCCCTTTCGGGTAGTTAGGTTTCGGAGCTCCTGTAAGATTCAAAGTAACAGGAATTTCAACTTTTTCGCTTGCCGGAATGTTGGTGTGGATGTTAAGGGCTGTTTCGTAAGTACCTGCCATCTGATTACCCAACAATGTAATGCCAAGAGTCTTGCTTTCGCCCGGAGCGACTGTATTTTCAGTTACAGGGAAGAACTGTACTGCGTTTCCGAATGCGATGTAGCGTTCCGGAATCTTGAATCCTTCTCTGCCGTCTTCGTTGGACAAACCTGCCAGACCGAACGGTGCGTAGATGATAGCGTCAGCGCCAAGACCCTGATACTGGTATTTGAATGAACCGTCTTTCTTCATAATCAACTGGTAGCAGACATTGATGTTCATTGTGTTACCGTATTCCATCCATGAAACAACGATTTCGTCCTTTGTCATGTAGTGGTAAGTACCGGCAGTTCTGGCGTCAGACATAGTGTGAAGACCCCAGTATGGAGCGATGATGTTTGTATAGAATGTTCCGCCCGGGAAGTTTGCCGGTGGCTCCGGCCAGATCTTTTCGTCAGGACGTTTTGTGAATGATACGAAACCTGTGTTGTAGATATACATTGTCTTGTACTTTTTGCCGTAGAACGGGAATTCGAACGGAAGTTCAACTTCGCAGAAGTCGGTGTGAATATAGTAAGACATGTTGTGCTGAGTACCAAGACCGTTGTTTACGATATCCACCCAGTCAAATTTAACGTCTGAAGATTCAGATTTTGAAGAGTAGATGTAAGATACTTTGGCATCGTTTGTATAATCGTTCTGATATGCAATCATCGGGTTAGGCTGAACTGCATATACAAGAGGTTCGTTACCGCCGTTCTTCAAAGTCAACGGTTTTTCCATAGTTGTACCGCTTTCGAATGTTTCTTCGACAGAAGTGTAGCCGAATTCAGCAACCGGAACACCGATAACCTGACCTTTAAGGTTTGCTGTTAGTTGACCGACGCTTGTTTCGATAGTAAGAACACCTTCGAATGTACCTTCTGTATCAGTCGGAAGAGTTACAACAACGTCTTTAGACAAACCTGCAGGAATTTCAACTGGAGTTTCAAGAATCGGTTTGAATACGCCTGTGCTTGATACTGAATTTACTGTAAGAGTATTTTTACCAGTATTTTTGATTGTTACAGGAAGTTTCTGTACTGAAGTACGGAATACTTTCCCGAAGTCAATGTCTGCTTTTTCAAGTTCTGCATTGGCAACAAGACCTTCTCCGTCAATAACAGCATTGATACGTACATAAGCAGTGGACATGCTCGGGTCGTTGCTCAAGATAACGATATCGTTGTAGGATTTTCCTGCAATCATGGATTCGTTGGCTGCAATGGTAGCTGTAACAGTTACAGATTCACCCGGATTAACTATAGCGTAAGCAGGCTCGATATTTGAAATGAAGTTTGCTTTCGGCGCTACAATCTTGACTGCAGTACCGGTCTTGAATTTAGTGTAAAGTTCACCTTCCGGAGTCGGGTTGCTGTCGTAGCGGTTTGCAATTTCAGTAGAGGTTAAAGTGAACGGATCTGCCATTTTAGGGTCAACGATACCACAATATAGAGTAGTACCGTCTTCAAACAGGATAGTTCCGTCATAATCGTCGTAGAATATTTCGATGTCACCGTTTGCAGACAACGCAAGGTGGAATGAAATTGGAGCGACTTCTGTGTCATAAACGATTGCAAGAGCGTTGACGAATTTAACTACGAATTTACCGTCTTGCTTAGCATAGCTGATTTTTGTATCAGGACCTACCCCAAGTTGGTGAGCGTAAGCAGAAATATAACCTACATTCTCCAGACCGTATGAAGTTTCGCACAATGGGCTGCGGAAGCCAAGTTCTGAAGTTCCGAATGCGATACCGCCGTAGCTTGAAATGTAAATGCGGTCGTATTGTTTGCCGTAGAACGGGAACTGGAATCCAAGGTAAATCGGTTCTGTCAAATAGGTATTGTCATCGAATTTGGACTGGATTTCAGTAGCGCCGATAAGCTCAGGATTGTTGTCATAAGCGAAGTCTGTGCTGCCGTCGAAGTTAGACTGGTAAGCGTAACCGAACTTGTGAGCAGTCTTGTGGCTGTTTTCAAGCTTTCTGTCTGAATATTTAGGGATAACGTATTCAAGAGGAAAGTTACCTTCGTTCTTGATAACGAAGGAATTGTTAACTGCTGCATCACCAACTTTCAAAATACCGGCATTGATATTTTTTGGTTCTATAGATATTTTTGCAGGGTCTGTAGCGACACCTTGTACGGTAATAACGAATTCATCGCCTGTTCTGTCTTTGAATGTAACAGCTGCTGTGTGGCTGCCTGCAGCCTTAGGTGCAAATGTCAATTCAACGGAAGATTTAGCACGCGGAAGGAATGCGTCGTGATAAGTAGGAGCCAGGAAGTGTTCTGAATTGCAAGAGATGTTTGAAGCATTCATAGAACCGTATTTGCCTCCAAACAAACCGTAACCTTTGTTGTATACTTCAACAACAACAGTTTTTTCTTCGCCGACTAAAAGGTCTCCGAATTTTACAATCTTGGCAGGAACCATATTCGGTTTCTGACCGGATACTTTCATTGAACCTTTTACGACAAGACTGTTACCTGTTGTTTCGTTTGTTTTGAAACGGATGTTGAATTTGTAGTCCCCGTTAGGAATCGGTTGTCCGTCATTTTTGACAGTTACAATCTGAGTTTCATTGAATTTTACGTTGCCTTCAGACGGAGAAAGTGTAATCAACTGGCTCCAGTCCGGGTTTTTGCTTACCGCACAGACTGTCCATGCAACTTTTTTGCCAAGTTCTTCGAAACGGCTGCCTTTAAGTGCGTCAACAAGAGGAACCCATGTTTCGCCGTTGTCGTTGCTCATGTAGCAAAGAGATGCAACTTCCGTATCAGTTTTGGCGATAGCCAGCGGGTACTGGTTTTCCTGTGCAGGAAAATCAACAACTACCCAGAAAGATTGTCCCGGTTCAAAGAATAACTGTTCGTCAAGTTTTACATCGTAGTTGTAGGCAAACCATGATGGGGCAACTTCTTCAAGAAGATTATCTTCTGTGATGGCAACATCGCCTTTGTAGATTTTGATTACAGGGTTCTGGCCACTCTTGCCTTCAATGTTGACGTGAGTAAGGTTGAAACCTTCCGGATATGCTTCCCGGCTTACAACAAATCTTGTTGCCATGGCATTCGGCTTGGAAAGATCGCTGTCGCCGATATAAGCGAACAATGATTCGTAATATTTCCAGATTTTCGGATATTCTTCGGCATCATAGTTTTCTGTATTGAAAACTTCTTTGGCTACATACGGTTCAACACCAAGTTTGCCGGTGTAGTTTCTTATATTGCCAGGAAGAACTTTTTTGTCAAGAGAGTATTTTGAAATAGAAGAGCCTGTAGTGGTTTTTGTCTGGCTCCATTTCAAAAGACCTTCGTCAGTATTTGAGATGGAGAATTCAGCGGAAGCTACAGGATTTTCAGCAGTAACTTTAAGATTAACGCTTGTTTTGTCAAGTTTCATCTTCGGGCCTCTGTTTGTAGTAGCTGAAATAACAGCAGAAAGAGAAGAAGCGTCACCCCAACGGTTTACAGCTTTGATAGCAAAGTAGTATGTAGTTGTAGGAGAAAGTCCCTGAAGTTCGTAAGTGAATTTTTCGCCAGAGTGAGCGAATTTAGTATCCACCAAGGCTGATTTTAAAGTAGAAAGGTCCGTTTCTGCAGTAAATGCTTTGTCGCTGTAGTAAATGATATGGTGGCTTACATTGTTGTCCTGAGCAGCCGGAATAGTCCATTCGATAGTCGCATTGTCCTGAGCAGGATAAACTGCAAGGTCTTTGACTGCTTCCGGAGCTGTACCGTCACCCATAACAAGAGCTTTGGCAGCGTCTACGTAACCTGTACCGAATTTGCCTGTCGCTTCAGGATTCTTTGTATAGAAATCGTTTACTGAAGATTCAAGTTGCTGGCGAAGAGTAGATGCCGGGAAGTCCGGTTTGCCGTATTTTGATAGGATAAGAGCTGCGATACCTGAAACGTGAGGAGTCGCCATTGAAGTACCTTCGCTGAATCCGTAAGAGTCTCCCGGCAAAGTACTCAATACTCCCTGATATTCATTTAGTCCCATTGTTCCGCCCGGAGCAACAACGCTAACCCAGTCTCCGTAGTTAGAATAAGGAGCCGGAGTAAGGTCGCATGCCATAGCGGCAACGCTCAATACGTTCGGATATGCAGCAGGGTAGAATAAACCTTCTTCACCCATGTTACCTGTAGCGAAGATACAAAGTCCACCGACCATTGTTTCGTTTTTAGCTTTAGCCTGGAAATAGTCAATAGCGTCAAGAACCGCCTGTTCGTAGTAGTTGGCGTCATTCCAACCCCAGGAACACTGAGCGATAGTAGCGCCGTTTTCTGCTGCGTAAACCAAAGCTTTCGCGAAGTCAGCTTCGTGCTGAGTTTCTCGGGAATCGAAAATCTGGCAAGAAATCATACGGATACCAGAATCTTTGGATCCGTCACCACCTGCAACACCTGCGACACCGATTCCGTTGTTGTTAACGGCAGCTACTGTACCTGCAACGTGGGTTCCGTGGTGATGAGGATATATTTCCGGAGTGTTTGTAACGAAGTTGTAACCATAGATGTCATCTACATAACCGTTACCATCATCGTCTTTTCCCGGAATACCGTTCTTTTCAGCTTCGTTGATTTTCAAGTTCTGGGCAAGGTCAACGTGGTTAACATCAATACCGCCGTCGATGATGGCGACAACTACATTAGGAGTACCTTTTGTAATTTTCCATGCTTCGAACAGGTTGATGTCCGCACCGGCAACAGAACCGTCAACGGAACCGTCGTTGTTGTAATGCCACTGCATTCCAAGACGTGGGTCATTGGTCGGTAATTTTGCTTTCGGAGCAGTAACGCCTTCGCCAGCTTTGAGTACGCGGAATTTGCCGTTGCCTTCTTGCAAAGTCATAGGAACGATGCTTTCGGCAATTTGAACGCCTGCGGTAGATTTCAGGATACGGCGGGCATCGCGAGTATCAACGTTTTCGTCAAACGAGATTTCAAACCATCGGTCAAGACCGAATTCAGCTCTCTGTTCTGCAAATTTTGCAGCATAAGGGAATAACGGAGTCATTTTATAACCCTTAACCTTTTGAACAGCAAGGTCAAGAGCTGGTACTCCAGTTACAAGTGCATTGTGTCTGCCTTTAAGAATCGGTTTTACACCAACGCGAGCGGCAACCTCTGGTTGCAACTTCACGCGGATGATACCGCTTCTCGGTGCAGTTTCAGCAAAAACATTGCTGCTGACAAACAACATTATCAGCAGCAAAAATTTGGAAATAAATTTTTGCATAGCTTGTTTTTTAGTTTGTTAAGGAATTATTTTTTATATCTAAATTTCTTTGCTATTATTAATAATGTTATGATATATTTCGCAAAGATAACTATTTTTTTTAGAAAATTGAGAGGAAGATTAACTAAAATAAAGTTTACTTTATAGTATAAAGTATAAATTGTAATAAAAAAACTTTATTTTGGTCGAAATGTTAATTTATTATGGCATTTTTGCAGTTGGAATGTTAAAGTGGAGTATTAAAACACGTTATTGAGTGTTATAATAGTCTTAAATATTACATTTTAAGCAATAAAACTGATAATAAAGTCTGATTATGTCTGAAATGAGAAGTATTTCTAAGTGAAAATAATGCTATCTTTGCAGCGTGTTAAAAGAAGAATAAATACTCTAAAATAATAAATATGAAAAATTTAGGAATTAGTACCCTGATGAAGGGTTTGTGTCTATTGACTGTCGCCGTAACTGTTGTATCTTGCGGGGGAAAACAGGAGGAGCAGCAGGCACACGGAGTGCAAGTGGCTACTCTTAAAGTTGAATTGGGAAATGCAACGTTAAACGATGAGTATCCTGCAACTATCAAAGGTAAAACCGATATTGAAATCCGCCCTCAGGTTTCAGGTTTTATTACAAAAGTCCTTGTTGACGAAGGACAGGTTGTACGAAAAGGCCAGGCTTTATTTGAAATCGACAAAGTGCAGTATGAAGCAGCTGTACGTTCTGCGGAATCTGCGGTAGCGGCTGCGAAAACTCAAGTTTCTACTGCAAAACTTACCGCAGAAAACAAACAGAAACTATTTGAAAAAAACATTATCAGCAGTTATGAAAACCAGACAGCCCAGCTATCTCTACAGGCGGCTGAAGCAGCTTTCAACCAGGCAAATGCAGCATTGATAAATGCTAATAAGAGTTTGTCTTATGCGACTGTGACATCACCGAGCGACGGTGTTGTCGGCAACATCCCTTACCGTTTGGGCGCATTGGTAAGCCCAGGTACTCCGATGCCACTTACAACAGTATCAGACAATTCAGAAGTTTACGCTTATTTCTCAATTGACGAGAAAAAGATTCTGGAACTTACAAATAATGGTGAACGTACACTTAACCAAGCGGTAAAAGCAATGCCGGAAGTGTCTCTTGTCCTTTCAAACGGACAATTGTACGCGCAGAAAGGTATCGTTTCAACTGTTTCCGGAGTTCTTGACATTGCAACAGGTTCTTCAACCGTAAGAGCAATGTTCAACAATACCAACGGAATGCTTCACAGCGGCTCTACAGGTATGGTTCAGATTCCGCTTGACGTAGACAGCGTAATCCTTGTTCCGCAGAAGGCTACATACGAAATACAGAACATGAAATATGTTTATCTTCTTGATGCAGAGGGTGTGGCAAAATCTCAGATTATCAAAGTCAACCAGATTACAGACGGTAAAATGTATGTTGTTACAGACGGCTTGAACCCGGGTGATGTAATCGCGGTAGAAGGCGTGGGTACAAAAGTACGTGACGGTGTAAAAGTTATTCCGGCTCAACCGGCACAGGCTGCACAATCTGCAGAACAGAAATAAAAAACAACATATAGAGATTAAAATCACAGAATAAAATGAAATTAGACAATTTTATAAACCGCCCGGTATTATCAACCGTGATTTCAATTTTTATTGTAATCCTCGGTCTTATCGGTTTAACCAGTCTTCCGGTAGAACAATATCCAGATATTGCTCCTCCGACAATTCAGGTGACTACCAAATACATGGGTGCCAATGCACAGACAATTTCAAACTCCGTTATTGCCCCGCTTGAGGAATCTATTAACGGTGCGTTGAACATGACTTATATGAAGTCAAGTGCAACAAACGATGGAAACGCTACAATCAACGTGTATTTCGAACAGGGTTATGACCCGGATATGGCTGCAATTGACGTGCAAAACCGTGTGTCACAGGCTACCAGCCTTCTTCCTGCCGAAGTTAACCGTGTGGGTGTAACAACAAGAAAGCAGCAAACATCAATGCTTGTTGCCGTTGCGCTTTACTCTCCGACAGATGAATATCCTATCGATTTCATCGAAAACTATATGGCCATTAACGTCGTTCCGGAAATCAAACGTATTCCGGGTGTCGGTGATGCATTTACAATGGGTGCCGACTACTCAATGCGTATCTGGTTGAAACCGGACGTTATGGCTCAGTACAATTTGATGCCGAATGACGTTACAGCAGCTATCGGCGACCAGAACATTGAAGCCGCTCCGGGTCAGTTCGGTGAAAGCAGTGATTACAGTTTCCAGTACATCCTTCGTTACAAAGGACGTCTTGCAACTGAAGAAGAATTTGAAAAGATTATTATTAGAGCCGATGAGGACGGTAACGTGCTTTATCTTGGTGATGTTGCCAAAGTAGAACTTGGCCGTTTGACTTACGGATTCCAGAATAATGTAGACGGTCACGTTGGTGTAACGTCTATTGTGTTCCAGTCTCCGGGTTCAAACGCGAGCGAGATTATTGAAAAAGTTCTTGCCGTTGTTGACAAGTGTGAAGAAACATTGCCGAGCGGATTGGAATTCTCAATCCCGATGAACACTGATATCTTCCTGAAAGCATCTATCAACGAACTTGTGAAGACACTTATCGAAGCCTTCTTCCTTGTGTTCCTTGTTGTATATATCTTCCTTCAGGATATCCGATCAACACTTATTCCGTCTATCGCCATCCCGGTTGCTCTTGTGGGTACGTTCGCGATGATTTACGCCATCGGTTTCTCGTTGAACCTTTTGACACTTGCAGCTCTCGTCCTTGCGATTGCGATTGTGGTCGATGACGCGATTGTGGTGGTTGAGGCGGTGCACGCCAAGTTGGATGAGGGATACAAATCCGCACGACTTGCTTCCATCGACGCAATGAGCGAAATTGGCAGCGCCATAGTTTCTATTACAATGGTTATGATGCTTGTGTTCATTCCGGTATCATTTATGCCGGGTACAGAAGGTGTGTTCTACCGTCAGTTCGGTTTGACAATGGCGATTGCCATCGGTTTCTCCGCTATTAACGCGTTGACTTTGTCACCGGCATTGTGTGCCATCCTTCTAAAACCGCACAAGAACGATTCTAACAAGAAAACTACATTTATCCAGCGTTTCCATATCGCATTCAACGAAAACTACGACAGATTGCTGGTTCACTACCGCAGCGTTGTGAATTTCTTCATCAAAGGCAAAAAATTCGTTTGGGCTATTGTTCTCGGTGCCATTGCATTGCTTGTATGGTTGATGAACGTTACACCGGGCGGTTTGGTTCCGGATGAAGATACAGGTGCTATCATGGGTGTTGTAAACATGCCTCCTGCAACTTCACAGGCTCGTACAATCGAAATTATGGCTCAGGTTGATTCTTGTATCGCGCAGATTCCGGCTGTAGAATCCAGAACATTGATTCAGGGTTACAGTTTTGTCGGCGGTCAGGGTAACACTTACGGTTCTATCATCATCAAGTTGAGACCTTGGGAAGAACGTTCTGACGAAGAAAGTTCAACCGCTATTATCGGTCAACTTTACGGTATGGTTAACCAGCGAATCAAAGATGGTACAATCATGTTCTTCGCTCCTCCGATGATTGCCGGTTACGGTGCATCAAACGGTTTCGAAGTACAGCTACAGGATAAAACCGGCGGTGACTTGAACAAGTTCTTCGGCATCGAACAGCAGTTCCTTGCAGAACTTAACAAACGTCCGGAAGTACAGATGGCATACTCAGCCTTCAACCCGACATTTCCGCAGTATATGATTAACGTCGACGCTGCAAAATGTGTGAAAGCCGGTGTCGGAACTTCTGCAGTGCTTAGCGTACTTCAGGGTTACTACGGTGGTATGTATATCTCAAACTTCAACCGATTCGGAAAACTTTACCGTGTAATGATGCAGGCTGACGCGGAATCCCGTGTTTCTCCGGAAACATTGAACCAAATCAAGGTTCGCACCAAAACCGGTATGACTCCTATCTCCAACTTCGTTACTCTTGAACGTGTATACGGTCCTGACTTGTTGAACCGATTCAACATGTTCTCTGCCATCAGCGTTACAGGTACTCCGAACCCAGGATATTCATCAGGTGAGGCTTTGAAAGCTGTTGAAGAAGTTGCCAAAGCAACACTTCCTCAGGGTTACGCATTCGAATTCTCAGGTTTGAGCCGTGAAGAGTCTCAGAATGCCGAAGGTTCTACAGGAACAATCTTTATCTTGTGTTTCATCTTCGTATATCTTGTATTGAGTGCGCAGTATGAAAGTTACCTTCTACCGTTGGCCGTAATCCTTTCAGTTCCGCTTGGTTTGATGGGATCATTCATCTTCGCCAATATGTTCGGAATCGCAAACAACATCTACTTGAAGATTGCATTGATTATGCTTATCGGTCTTCTTGCCAAGAATGCGATTTTGATTGTAGAGTTTGCTCTTGACCGACGCAAACAGGGTATGAGTATTACCAGTGCAGCTGTAGCCGGTGCATCCGCACGTTTGCGTCCGATTTTGATGACATCTCTTGCAATGATTATCGGTCTTATTCCGCTAATGTTAGCCAACGGTGTCGGTGCTCACGGTAACAACGCTTTGGGTACAGGTTCTATCGGCGGTATGTTGATAGGTATGTTGCTTCAAATTATTGTAGTTCCGACATTATTTGTTATCTTTGAGACACTGCAGGAAAAATTCAAACCTATCAAGTGGTCAGATACAGATCCTGTTGAAATTGCTCAGGAAGTTCAGCAATACAGTAAGAAATAAAAACAGATTTTACAATGAAAAAATTAAGATATATAAGACTTGCAGTTATTATGGTGGTACTTTCCACCATAATGACAGGCTGTCAATATTCAAAATACAAACTTCCTGAAGAAGGCGTTGTCGGAGAATACGCTCAGGTAAAAGCCGAACCGATAGACTCTACTTTGCTCGGCAATCTGAAATGGGAAGAAGTTTTCACAGAACCGCTTTTGCAGGCTTATATCAGCCAGGCTCTTGAAAACAACAAAGATTTGCAGAACGCAAAACTTAATGTAGACGTTGCAAACGCTCAGCTGCTTGGGGCTAAACTAAGCTATGTTCCGTCTCTTGCGATTGGAGCAAGCGGTGCAGGAAGCAAATTCTATGTTGACAATAGTTCTTTCAACTGGACATACAATATTCCGGCTTCTGCAAGTTGGGAAGTTGATATTTTCGGAAAACTTTTGAACTCAAAACGTCAGGCAAAACAGGTGCTTCTTCAGAGCGAAGCATACCGTCAGGCTGTACGTTCACAGATTATCGGTGCAGTTGCAAATACTTACTACGCACTTGTAACACTTCACAAACAGCACGCTATCTATCTTGAAACAGCGGACAACTGGAAAAAATCAGTTGAAATGATGGAACAGATGAAGGAAGCAGGCCGTTACAATGAAGTTGCGGTTGTACAAAGCCGTGCAAACTACAACAGCGTACTTGCAGCCATCCCGGGAATCGAAGAAAAAATCCACGAAGCAAACAACTCAATGTCTCTTTTGCTTAACGAACCGATGAAAACATGGATTGTAAACGGAGATGCAGAACCGTTGACCATCGAATCGGCTATAGGAACAGGCATTGAAATGAAATATGTCGCAAACCGCCCGGACGTTGCCGCTGCAGAACATTCATTTGCCGCAGCTCACTATGCAACAAACCGCGCTCGCGCCAATTTCTATCCTTCCATTACCCTTTCTGCACAGGGCAGTTTCACCGACCTTGTAGGTTCGGTTATCATGAACCCTGGTAAATGGTTCGTCAACCTTGCAGGACAGCTTGTAGCACCGCTATTCTCTCGCGGTAAAAATATTGCAAACCTTAAAGTGGCAAAAGCAAGACAGCAGCAGTCTTTGAATACATTCGAATTCACTGTTTTGAACGCTTGTGCCGAGGTCAGCAACGCTATCGTTACAATGAATACAAGAGTGCAGCAGCAGTTCTACTTCGAACGTCAGGTAGAAAATCTTGCAAAAGCCGTTGAATACAACGAAGATCTTCAGCAGTTGGCAACAGCTACTTATCTTGAAGTAATCTCCGCTCAACAGCAGCTTTTGGGAGCTCAACAGAACATGCTGAACAATGAACTTGCCACATCACGTGCATCAATCAATTTGTATCAGTCATTGGGTGGCGGCAGATAAAAGGACGACCAATAAATATTAACTTTAAAAAATATCAGAACTATGATTAGTAATTTGGCATACGTAGACCCGGAAGCAAAACTGGGTGAAAACGTAACAGTACATCCGTTCGCACATATCGACAAGAATGTCGTTATCGGCGACAACTGTGAGATTATGCCGTATGCGAGTATCGTAGGGGGAACACGTATCGGCAATAATGTAAAAGTGTGTCAGGGGTCCATCATCGGTGCCGACCCGCAGGATTTCCGCTGGAAAGGTGAAGAAACTTTCTGCTATATTGGAAACAATGTGGTGATTCGCGAGCATGTTATCATCAATCGCGGAATCTGGACAGACAAAGGAACAAAAATCGGAGATGAATCATTTGTCATGGCGTCTTCACACATCGGACACGATACCGTTATCGAAGGTAAAAATGTTATCGGAAACGGCGTTCAGATTGCGGGCAACGTTCACATAAGTGAATGTTCAATCTTGTCCTCAAACGTATTGGTTTACGATGGCAGCAATATCGGTAAATGGGCAATGGTGAAAGGGGGCTGCCGTATCAACGGAAACGTACCGCCGTTTGTAATTATGGCTCACAATCCGGTGTCATATTATGGAGTGAATGCGTATATACTGCGCAATGAGGGATTTTCTGAACAGAGCATCGACGTGATTGCAAAAGCGTACCGTCACATCTATCAGTGCGGTTCTTCTTTATATAATGCGGTAAAACGTATTAAACTTGATATGGAACCCGGTGCGGAACGTGAAGAAATTTTGAATTTCATCAAAGAGCACGACATGCATATCATTGCATTGCATACTCACAGTGAGTTTATTGATTAAAACAATATTGAATACACAATTGCCGGCGGACGGAGCTTTTGCTCCGCCCGCTTTTTTGTATTGGAACAGCGGGAAACGGCGTAAAAACATTCAGCTTTCCGGCGCGGGATTTTGTCAACTCAAATATTTTCCATAATTTGTCGCTGAATATGCAGTGCGGAAGGCAATGCAGTTTGTGACAAAAAAATAAAAACATAAAACTCATTAATACAATAGATTATGAAACTAATTTCTTGGAACGTGAACGGAATACGCGCATGCTGCGATAAAGGATTCCGTGAATCTTTTCAGGCACTGGATGCAGATTTCTTCTGCCTGCAGGAAACCAAAATGCAGGCCGGACAGCTGGATCTGGCTTTTGAAGGTTACAAGTCATACTGGAACTATGCCGAGAAAAAAGGCTATTCCGGTACAGCCATATTTACAAAACACGAGCCGTTGAACGTGGCATACGGTCTCGGCATTGAAGAGCATGACCACGAAGGACGCGTTATTACGCTGGAAATGGAAAATTTCTATCTGGTAACAGTTTATACCCCGAATTCCCAGGACGGGCTGAAACGTCTGGACTACAGAATGAAATGGGAAGACGATTTCCGTGACTATCTGAAGAAACTGGACGCTCACAAGCCGGTGCTGGTTTGCGGTGATTTGAATGTGGCTCACAAGGAAATCGACTTGAAAAATCCGAAAACAAACCGTATGAATGCCGGTTTCACCGACCAGGAACGCGAAAAATTCCAGACATTGCTGGATGCCGGATTCGTGGACACATTCCGCCATTTCTATCCTGATCTGGAGGCTGCGTATTCATGGTGGTCCTACCGTTTTCAGGCACGCGCAAAGAATGCGGGTTGGCGTATCGACTATTTCCTTGCTTCCGAGCGCTTGTCCGACCAGCTTGAAGGAGCGAAGATTCACAGCGAAATCCTCGGTTCCGACCACTGTCCGGTAGAGGTGACCGTAGATTTGTAAAATATTAAAACAATGATATTCAGCGGGAGATTTATACCATTCTCCCGTTTTTTTAATCCATAATCAAAGCAAAATCCGAAATATTGCCATTTGGATATGTTTTGGTAAAAGTTTTGATATCTTTGTATCTGAACCATGAAACAAATATAAAAAGGGAAACTTATGAGAAAATCTGTAATCACAGTCATATTAATGTTGATAATGTCCGCAACAGCATATTCTGCGCCTGATTCGGACTACACCATGGCGGAAATGTTGTCGGATGCCGACAGGGGGGATTTCGATGCGATGAATTCAATCGGCTTTTCGTATTATCACGGAAGGGGTGTCGCTGTTGACTATGCCAAAGCCGTTTACTGGTTCAACAAAGCGATTGAAGGCGGCAGCGGTTTGGCAATGAACAATCTGGCGTTTGCCTATCTTGAGGGAAAATATTACGCCCGCGACAATAACAAAGCGTTTGAATGGTTTAAAAAATCCGCGCTCGCGGATTGTGGAAAAGGTATGTTCGGATTGTCATACTGTTATGAAAATGGCATAGGTACAGTTGAAAATCCTGAAAAGGCGTACCTCTGGTGTTTGCAAGCGGCGCGACTCGGTGAGCATGCTGCATGCGGAACCCTCGGGGACTATCTGTATAGCGGTTACGGCATCAAGAAGAACGACAAGCTCGCAACCTTGTGGTATCTGACCGCTATAGATTACGGGAGTAATGCCTCCATGTACAAGCTGGGCGTATGTTACGAAGAAGGGGCGGGAGTCTTTATGAATTCGAAGATTGCAAACATGCTGTATGACGCCTACGAAACCGCTGAATCCGGAAACCGGGACGAGGCAATCGATATGGTCAACCGTGCGCTGGCTCTTGACAAAACCGACCGGTGTCCGCACTCTTTGCTGTCGGCCTATTGTGATGAATGGATGGTAAAAGGTCAGCAGGCATATGAACAGAAAGAAATTGACCTTGCGAGGATGTATTATGAACTGGCTGCGAATGCGGGAAATACCAATGCCATGATAAATGTCGGAGTATGCTGCAGTTATGACGGTCACAAATATCGCGGAAAAGAGGCAATCTACTGGTATAATATGGCGGCGGAAGCCGGAAATCCGGACGGGTTGTACCGTGCAGCTCTGTATTATGATTTCAATATGCAATTTGAAACTGCATGGAAACTGATGAAAAAAGCCGCGGCGGCAGGCAGTGAAAAGGCTAAAGAGGCCATTAAAAAGAATCACAGTGCAAATACAAATACCGGGGCGGAGGCTCTGCCGGAAGCTGCGAAAAAACTGTCTGCAGGTGAACCTGAAGAAAAAGAGAAAACTGAAGGAAAATCGTTTTTGGATTTTTTGTTCGAAGAACAGGAAGACCCTGAAGCCGAAGCTTTGCGTCAACTCATATTTCTGAAGTAGACAAAATCTGCGGTTTGCCGGGTTTATCCGATATTGGGATTTGATTCTTCAGAATATAATTCTGAATTATAAAAATCAGGATTATACCGTATAACGCCGGGGCAGATGCTCCGGTGTTTTTTATTTCTGATAAGGAAGAATTCTAACAGAGAATTGAGAACTTTTGATTTAATTCCTTAACTTTGTTTCAAACAAGAAAATTTTTAAACGAAAAGACAGAAAAAAAAGAAAATATAAAAACTTAAATATTAATTAATTAGCGTTTGCTATTTATTCGAGATACTCCGAAAATTTGCCGATTAGAAGATGTATTTATGCGAATAAGTCAGGTGAACGTCTGCGCAATAGGCGTGGATGTGACTTATCGTAAATACAGGTTACGGCAAATACCTCGGAGTATGATAAGGAAGCTTCCACGCTTCTTTTATGCTCTGAGGTGTTTGTGTTCCATAGCCTGTATTGTCGAATATTGGTACTCGCGCATATTGTGCTATGGACAAAATCCTTAACGACTTATCTGCCGGCGGGCAGATAAAGTCGCGCGAGCGTGTCGCCTCTCATGGAGAAGTCTTTACCGCAGACAGAGAGGTAAATGTCATGCTCGACCTTGTAAAACAGGAAACGGAGAGAATAGATTCCCGTTTTCTCGAACCGGCATGCGGTAACGGTAATTTTTTAGCCGAGATACTGAGACGAAAACTTTCAGTTGTCAATAATTTGTATTCAAAAGTTCGTAGGGATTACGAACTCAACGCTCTTATTTCCGTGGCAAGTCTCTACGGAATAGAATTACTCCCTGACAATGTTGAAGAATGCAAAAAACGGCTTTTCGATTTATTCTCAAAAGAATACAATGCTCGTTTCAAGAACGGTTCTGAAGAATATTTCAGTTCCGTCAAATATATTTTGGACCGTAATATCCTTTGTGGTGATGCCTTGACTTTATGCACTCCGGAAGATAATCAACCAATCATTTTTTCAGAATGGTCTGTCATTGGCTATAAAATCAAACGGCGAGATTATACGTTGGACATGCTGTTGAAAAATCAGTTGAAAGATAGCCCAAATTTAGTTTCAGATCTAGGGAAACAGGCTTTTATACCTGAACCGATAAGAGAATTTAAAGTAATACCATATAATAAAATCTACAATTATGAAAACCTTGAATTATAATCCGGATGTATTGTCGTGTATCGCAAATTTAAGTAATGATGAGGTTTTTACACCTCCGGCAATGGTGAATGAAATGCTTGATTTGCTGTCGGATGATTTGTGGAAAAACAAAGATGCCCGATTTCTTGACCCTTGCTGTAAAACCGGAGTGTTTTTACGAGAAATCGCCAAAAGGTTGATGAATGGATTGGAGTCGGAAATGCCGGATATACAGGAAAGGATAAATCATATTTTTAAGAAGCAATTATATGGAATTTCAATTACAGAGTTGACAGGATTAATCTCTCGACGAAGTGTGTATTGCAGCAAGACTGCAAACGGGAAATATTCTGTATGCAACGAATTTGAGAATACCGACGGCAATATAATATTTGAAGAAACACAACATAAATGGAAAAACGGCAGATGTGAGTTTTGCGGTGCAAGTGAAGAAGTTTATAACCGGGACGAGACATTAGATTCGCATGCCTATCAGTTTATTCATACATTAAAACCAGAAGATATTTTTAATATGAAATTTGATGTCATAATTGGGAATCCTCCGTATCAGTTGGCTGATGGTGGAGGAACGGGAGATAGTGCTAAACCAATCTATAATTTATTCATAGAGCAGGCGATTAAATTAAATCCAAGATATCTATGTATGATTGTTCCATCCCGGTGGATGAAGGGGGGTAAAGGACTACAATCTTTCCGGGAAAAAATGATGAATGACCGAAGCATAAAAGTTCTTTATGATTTTGAAGATGCTAAGGAATGTTTTCCGGGTGTACATATCGATGGTGGTGTTTGCTATTTTTTAAGAGATAATTCATATGATGGTCAAGTTCATTATTTTTTTCAATCATTGGACGGTACTACAAATGAATCATTCCGATATTTGAACTCAGGAGTTTCTGATACTGTAATTAGAGATGTCCGACAAATTTCGATTATTGAGAAAACGGTTACGGATGATAAATTCAGTCAAATTGTTTCCGCGAGGAATCCATTTGGTTTTAATGCCGATTTTTTTAATAATCCTGAAAATTATCCTGATGTAGAGCAGTGTAAATCAAGAGGAAATAACGATTGCCGTATATTTGGTGTGCGAGGGAAAAAAGGCGGAGCTAAAAGGACGTCTTGTTATATTGAAAGAGATGCTGTTACCAAAAATGAAGAGTTGATAGATACTTATAAATTGATGTTTTCCAAGGCTTATATGACGACATCAACAGTGCCACCGGAGATTATTTTAGGACAACCCGGAGATATTTGTACCGAAACTTTTTTAGCAATAGGAAATTTTGAAAGTGAGTTAATGGCAAATAATTGTTTGTCATATATAAAAACTAAATTTTTCAGAGCATTGTTGTTTTTCAATCGACATTCTCTGAACATTTCCAGAGAGTCTTTTGATTTAATTCCGTTATTGGATTTTAATCATGAATGGACTGATATTGAACTATATGAGCGGTTCAATCTGACACAAACAGAAGTCGAGTATATAGAAAAGACGATATTACCAATGGATTAAATTTAATAACTATGGCAAAACATGATTTTTTTCCGATACGCCCGAATGTAAATCCTACGATTTACGCCTATGAAGATACTAATCCGCAATATAAGGGATTGTTGAAAGTGGGGTATACCGGTAGAGATACAAAACAACGAATAGGAGAACAATATCCGACAAAACGCCCAGGTCCGTTGCCTTATAAGATTCAGTATGAAGAATCTGCGGTTAGAAATGATGGAACATCCTTTACTGATAAGGATGTTCATAAATATCTGCGTCATCATGGCGTTCTAAATCCGGAGGGTGAATGGTTCCGTTGTTCCGTCAAAGAGGTAAAGACTGCGGTTGAAGCAGTCAAGAGTCGTACTGAAAATGAAGAAAATCGTACGGAAACATTTGAAATGCGTCCGGAACAAAAGGCTGCGGTAGAGAAAACCTGCCAATACCTCATGAATTATTCTAAAGAAGGGAAATCTCCACATTTTTTGTGGAACTGCAAGATGCGTTTCGGAAAAACTTTTACGGCATATCAGCTGGCAAAGAAAATGGGGTGGATGCGAGTCCTTGTCCTGACATTCAAACCTGCCGTTGAAAATGCGTGGGAGGATGATTTGAAAAGTCATGTGGATTTTGAAGGATGGCAATTTATTTCACGACATACGGAGTTGTCTTATGAAACGGCAGACCACAAACGGCCGATAGTTTGTTTCGGCTCTTTTCAGGATTATCTTGGAAAAGGAGCGGACGGCAGAATCAAACTCAAAAATGAATGGGTGCATCTTGTAAACTGGGATTGTGT
>SAMEA104404097__coassemble_715_pt1 | contig 31185 bp, 16 predicted proteins | sample SAMEA104404097__metabat2_high_PE_098 | metagenome-assembled genome bin SAMEA104404097 (sample SAMEA104404097) | Balaenoptera acutorostrata | reverse complement strand
TCTGTTTGAATAAGGGCTTGGAACATAAAAAGAAGGCTCGACTACCTATATAAAGTTGCCGAGCCAGTATTCTTTTGTCCTTATCTAATAAGTTTATCGGATGAGCAATAATTTGGAATCTACCAGAATTATAAACTCTTTTATATCATCGTCTGTTTACAAAACCACTTTGCGTACATTGTTTCCAACACGAATTACATACACACCGTTCTTTGCTACAGAAATTGTTTTACTTGTACCAATATATACGCACTGACCGTTAATGTCAAATACCTCCACCTTATTAACATCTGCACCACTTACATAGATGCATCCGTCAGCAGCTGTTACATTAAATTCAGACTCGGCAACCTTTTCTATTGCACTGGGTGCAGCACCTTCAATATAATAGAACTTACCCCATATCTTATGTTCTTCATAAGCTGCTACTGAACTCTTGGGAACTGCAAGATTTGCTTTTTCATAAACCTTTTCAGCAAACGGTTCGGTTGTACTCCATACAGAGAAATCAAAGAATGGAGGAATTTCTGCCATACAGATAACTTCCTTAATGTTTGCACTCTCTGAACATGCACCATCACCAAGAATTTCAAAACCAGTTCCGAAAGAGATACTTTCAAGACCTTCACAATATGAGAATGCATAATTGCCAACATGCTTTACGTTATCGGGAAGAACAACAGATGTAAGAGAATTACATTTGTAGAATGCCCAGTCACCAACTTTCACTAGTGATTCAGGGAATGTAATTGACTTCAAGCCATTCATCATGTAAAACAAATCGTTACCTATAATCTTTGTACCATCATTGATAACAATATCGGTTCCTTCAGGCATAGATCCTTTATACTTGTATGCAATAGAACCCAGGTAAACAACGCCATCAGGCTGTGAATTAAGCCATAAAGTTTCTGTGAACGCAGAAGCATATACATCCATAAGGTTCTCACCACCAGTTACCTCTGCAAGAGCTGCATTATATGAGAATGCACCATAATTTATCTTCTCAAGTGCTGGCCCGAGGTTAACTGTTGTAAGTTCCGGACATTCCTGGAATGTATAACTCTTTATCTCTTTAAGTGTATTTCCTGTTGATACAGAAACAAGATTTGTACAGCGTGAGAATGCAGATTCGCCAAGATATTTAAGACCATCAGAAAAACTTAGTATCGTAATACCTGAACATCCTGTAAATGCATAGTCACCAATAGAATCGACCTTTTCATTAAGAGTAAAGTCCTTTATACCTGTACAATCACGGAAAGCATAACCACCGACAACTTTTACATCAGCCGTATTAAGTTTTTCGAGACCTTTACAATTCTGGAATGCATATTGTCCGATTGTGTCAACGGCTGTACTGAAAGTAACAGATTTCAGTGATTCGCAACCATTAAAGGCATTATCATTAATTTTCTTTATTGTTTCAGGTACAACTACATCTGTAACCAGTAAATCATCAATATAGAGGTTATGAGCTGTTGTCAAAGGGTTAGATTCGTTATTAACAAACTTCATGTTGAACCAAGACTCCATGTCCTTTGTGTTTACACGGTTTAGAGCCTTACATCCTTTGAAGACATTGCTCATTAAAGAGATATTTCCCGAGCCAAGGAATGTTACTGTTTCCAATTCGTTACAGCCTTCAAAAGCACATTCTCTGATTTCAGCAACAGTTGTCGGAATATTTATTTCTTTAAGAGATGTACAGTTTGTAAACGAATTAATACCGATTGACTTAAGTCCTTCGGGAAATGTCACAGAAGTAACGCCCCAGCAGTTTTCAAATGCCAGATAACCAACCTCTAAAACCTTATATTCGTTTTCAAGATACTGAACAGTTGCAGGGATAACTATATCACCTTTATAGTAAGAATCTCCGTAGGTTAACGAAACAGTCTTGTCTTCTTTCGACATGATGTCGTAAGAAAGTCCGTCATACTGGAAAATCTGTGCACCTGCATCAAGACCGAAACACATGCAAAGTGAGGCTAATGCAACTTTTAAGGAATTTTTTTTCATGTTTAAGTTTAATTTAATTCGTTGGCGGAATCAAATCAGCGCATATTTAACTCGGCTAATGGGTTTGCTATTTTGGTAGTTAATATATTGGAGGATTGTAAGAGCGCTGATCTTCCCTATAATTCGGGTAAACAATCCTTCAGTATCTATCGCATAATTCTGCCAATGCGGTTTCAAAATTATTTAATCATTTTCAATTTAGCTGTATCGTTGATTGAAACAATGTACATACCAGGAGCAAGGTCTTTCATACAGATTGTTTCTGCATTTTCAACCACTTTTACAAGAGTTCCGTTTGCGTTGTAAATTTTAGCTGAAGATACTTTGTTCAGAACTACAGTTTCAGTTGCTTCGTTGTAGAATGCTTCAGCGTCTGCTGCGATTTCATCAACGCCTGAGTTTGCTGTTTCAATATAAACTGTATTTGATTCTGCAGATTCAACGCCGTTTTTAACTTCAGTTACTGCATAATAACCTGTAACTGCGTCCGGAATAGTTACTGTTGTTTCTGTGATACCGGATTTAACGAGTTCTTTGTTGCAGTAAACATTGTATGTAGTTGTATTGGCAGCTTTCATTACAGAGTTCGGTTCCTGTAGTGTTGCGTTGATTCTCCAGTTGAAATCAAGATCTTTGTTCAATTTTTTAAGAGTCTTCCAAGCTGTAGATGTTCCGCTTGCTGTAGAAGAAATCAAGTTGCCTAATCCGTCAACTGCAGGACCTTCGTCACATAGCAACGGTTTGTTGCCTTTAGGATAAGTAACATAGTAACCGATACGGTATTCTTTACCAGCTTCGATTTTAACCGGGTTGTTCAAGCGTATAACATTGTACCCTTTTGTTATATCCAATAAAGACTCTACAGCAACTTCCTGTTGATACATGATACCTGTACCGTCGAATACAACAATGTCTAATGTAGTAACATCTGTATTATAAAGGCCGAATGTTATATGGGTAATTAATTTACCAATATGTTCAATCAAAGCGTTTGCCGGGAACAAGTTGACAGCATAATTATTCATTGTTTTGCTGGAAGCGGTCATACCCATACCATGGCTCAGGCTACCTGTTTCGTATGTAAGTTTCGGTGTTTGATCAGCAGGTTCCCAAGTAAGTGTAAAATTAGTTTTTGCACCGTCTTTGGCAGCTTCACCGACCAGATTATAAGGTGCATTTCCTTTTTGAGGAATTTCATTGGTAATGACAATTGATTCTGATTGAGGAGATTCCCACCCGTTAGAATATTTAGCAACAATGAAATAGTTGAAGTTACCATATTCTTTCAGAACTTCTTTGTAAGACATTTCTGTTGTAGAAGCAATCAGTTCATAGTTTTTATAAATATCATAACCTACAACTTTAGAAGAAAGGTCTGCTGCTTTCGGTTTTGCTGCTTTTTGAGCCTGAATTTCTACCGGTTTCGGAGTCGATTTCATAAGCGGCATACTGCCCACATACTGTACTTCACTTGACTGATTATCAGTTGCCATGGAAACGCCCATACCGATGAAGATGTTGTAATCGTTATATGTACTGTTAATAGTCCCAAGTTTCATCCAGTTTTTACCCCCAGTGACACTTACTATTGCACCACCATCTTTAAGCGGGCCTTCATCAATAATAATAGGAGATTTACCTGCCGGAAGGATTGTGTTGTATACCACATACAACCCTTCTGTTGAATTAACTTTAATCGGTTTGGTTAGAGGAAGTGTATATATAGCTTGAATGGTCAAATCTTTTTTGGCTATAGTATCGGAAGTTAATAAAGTTCCAGAGTCGTTATAAATCTGAAGTTTCAAATCTGCACCAATTTCATCCCCAATTGCAAAAATCAAATTTTTAACGGTATATCCGTCATAAGGTTGCAATTCTTCTCCGGTGAAGTGAGCGCCGTACATCATTTCCATTTCTTCTTCAAATCCAAGGATATATTTAACTTCTCCACAATGAGACAACTGGACATCCATATTCCATTCCAATCCGACTTCTTTAGTATCTTTGTTGAATGTTGTGTTTCCCATATTAGGAGCGCGGAATTCAGAAGGCAATTCGTAAACCACGTTTTTAGTGATTTTTTGAGAAGGGTTACCGTTAGAACCTACAGCTTCAATTTCGTATTTGTACATACCAGGATTGTCAACTTCGTCAACATATTCCATTGCTGTAATGTTTTCGGCAATTTGAGTTTTATCGCGGTAAACATTGTATGTCGCTGTTTTTGCTGTCGGTACAGCTTCGTCTGTAACAATATCAGCCGACAACATCCAGTTACCGGCAATTTTACCTTGAGTAAGTGTTTTCCAATAAGGTTTAGATTTTACAAAACTGCTGGAATTTTCGCTTGAAGTAGAGAAGACATTCCCTTTCCAGTTCAACCCGTTACTGCTGTCAACACTGATAGGTTTTTTGCCAGGTTCATGATAACATATCAAACCATAGGAGAAATCAGCACCTGTTTCTACCGGAACAGCTCTGGAAAGTTTGAATTTAATCCATTCTTTTGCTTTGATTTTTTGGACTTCAGACTCCGGCATTGCTTCGCCATATATGATTTCACCGTTTTTCATAATGAATAATTTCACTTTGGAAATAACCGCTTCGGTAAACATTACGTTAATTGCAGAAATCTTGGAATTGGCAAATGTTACCATATCTGTCGGAGTAAATTCATTTTTAATCCAAACTTTTGTATTCTTGCTTGCAGTACCGCCGATAGAATTGCCAAAAGTCTTGTTTGACCATGTCATTTCGTTGTCCGAACGTACAAGAGGTTCAGTCCACGAAAGAGTACCTGTAAGTTTCTTAACAGAAGCTGCCAGTGAAGATACGCCCGGGAACATTTTATCTGCAGATCTTGTAACTGCTTCCATTGCGTAGCTCTTGTATTCCTGGTTTCCATAAACAGAGCTAATGACAACCTGGTGACTGCCGTCAGCCAGTTTGGCTGCAGTAAATACTGTGTCTGTAAGTAGTTCTGTATTCTGTTTTACATTGTCAACATATACATTATAGCCGATAGGAACTTCATCAACTGTATTTTTGAAGTTTGCTGTAATCATATATGTACCGGCTGAAGAATGTTCCCATTTTTTACCGTCATAAGAGCGGAAGTTTCCTTTCGGATTAGGAACTTTATCTGTCATTGCAACAAACTGCAGGTTTGGTCCATGTATATATTTGACAGCGATACGTACGTCAACGCCCGCTTTAATTACATACGGTTTTTCAAGCATGACCTTGTTCCAGGTGTCTTTTTCGTATTTTGTCATATCGGCATCCTGTTCAACAACCGGATTTTCGTTTTCATAGATAATTACTGTTGCTGAAATAGCCTGATAATATTGATAATATGTAACTGCATCCAAAGTTTCCCCGACATGATATTTCAAATCTTCGGCATTAAAAATACTTGAAGCATAAATAACGGCCGGGCCTTGAGGATCTTTCCGGATACCGCCTTCACCATTGTAGTTGTTGTTGTCATGCCATCTCATTTCCTTGATATTCTGAGGGGCAGTCCATTTGACATTAATGTCGCTGAACATCGGAGATACCACCAGTGAGTGTGGGGCTCCCTGTTCCGCCAACACGCTTATGGCATTAAGTCCAATTGCAGACGCTAAACATACGTTAGCTAACAATTTTAAATTTTTCATAATCTGGAAATTTTAGGTTTCGTATAAATATGCGCTATATAAAAAGCTTTTATTCTTCTGCTGTCATTTAGTACATGTGCAAATGTACCTCAATTTATACATAAAACAAATAAATTCCAATGAAAAAAATAGAAATGCTTAAAGATTATAAGGAAATGTTCAGAATTATTGAAACTTTTCGATTGTTTATATTTTTGCGATGCTTAGTATTTTTATGTTATTTCTCAGGGGTTAAAATGTACTTGTTTCTTTTTTTATGCAAGAAATCTAACGGTTTGTCAAAATCATATTTGAAAACAATACCCACGCCTTGCGTTGTCAAAGCGCTTTTAACATAGTAATTCTGGTCGTTGTAATGGTTGTATGCTTTAAGTCTGATATTCCCGTTTCTTGTCAACAGATATTCAATATCAAAATCACCGATAAAATTGGAACTATTGGCATTCATGGAATTGTCACGATACCCGAAATTACCGTTCAGCAGCAGACGGTTGTTCAGTAATTGGCTGGACAGAGCAACGTCAACTTCCACATCCGAGAAGTCTCCCTTGTTGGTTCGGAAGTTCGGAGAAATTGAAACCTTGTCACTAATTTGTCCCAAAATCCGGCTTAACTGGGAAGAAATAGTGGAAGATGCGACGTTGGCAAATTCGTTGTTGGTAGTACTGTTGCCCATATATTCCGGAGTGTAGAATTTGTTCAAGGCAATCAAATACAGAATCTGACGGTTCATCATATCTTCTGTGCTTACAATACTTTTAACCTTGCGGTAAGCATCTTGAGTAAGAGTGGGGAATGCCAGGTCAAATGAAATATCCGGTTGGCTCATATCGCCTTTAACATACAATACAGCCTGAACCGGAACGTTTGTACGGTTCAATTCTTTATCCAAAGCAAATGATTCGTCCAGATCGGTCAAACTTGCATTCAACTGATATTTTGCGGCAATATCAAGAACTGCTTTCATCGGATCGCCGTTAAAACTGATTTTACTGCCTTGATCAATGATAAAGTCTTTGATAATGATATCTTGTAATGTGAAATTGTAAGCACCTTTTTCAAGTGTATAATTTCCGTGCATTGTCATGACGTCATCGACAGTCTTGTATTCGATTCTCATGTTACCTGAACCTGTAGCACGGATTTTGTCACCGCCTTCCGGATCCATGACAAGTGTCATTTGTATGTCTGGAGTGATTTCAGTATGCAGATTGATTTTCAAATCAGTCGGAGTTCCGCTGCTTTGTTTGTTAAAGTTTTCTTTAATGATTTTTACAGCCTCCGGAATCGAATCTTTCTCTGCTGTTTTGGATTTGTTACGGTCTATTACGGTGATGAATTTGTAGTCTCCGGCAGCCTCAGCATCAGACAGAACAAAAGTGAATTTAGAGTTAGGGGCGGATGTCATCGTTACATCAATATCCAGTGTCCCCGGTTCTCCGTTGATAAATGCTGAACCGTTGCCGAAGATTGTGCCGTACCAAACCGGATTGTTGTGTTTATTGGTATCGTAGCATAGCAAATTCTGAGCATTTGTAATACCGATTCTGAATTTCGGGTCGTGAAACGCATTGTGAGCAATATAACCGCCCAAATTGGCTTTGTGGCCAAATTTATCCATGATAGTGATGCCGTCAAGAGATATATAGTCCGGTTTCAGATGTACGGAATCTGTACAGTGATAAGTTGTATTCAGATAATCAATTTTGATGTTCAAATCTTCCGCAAAGACATCCCCCATGAAGTTGATAGTGTGGAAATTGCCGAATAAAGTACCTTTTCCGCTGACAACACCGGATAGATCCGATGAAAATGCCTGCATAAACGGAAGCAGAAAGCGTACATTGGTTTTATGTACGTCAAAATCAAGATATAATGAATCTCTGGTAGGGAATATGGAACCATCGACAAAAGAGAGCAGACCATTGCTCTGTAATATATCTGCATTCAAATCAATTCCCTGGGTTTCATTGTTCCAGGAGCTCTTGATATCTGTATTACCCAATACTGTTTTGTTGTAAGCGAAATTATCGACATGCAGATTGTTGGTCAGCAAAGACGGAATCTTTGTAAACAGGTTTGATGCGTAGAATTTACCGGTTGCGATACCACCGAATGTAACATTCGGGATATCCAGAGCTTCAAATATGAAATCAAGGCTGATTTGACTCAAATCAACTGTCAGGATGTCTTCTTTATTCATAGATGCTGCACCGTTGATTTTGATGAACTGTCTGTTAGAACTTGCCTCGAATTTGTTCACTGTAACAACATTATTGATGTAGCTGACAGATGACGGATATACATTCCATGTTGTATCGTTTACGACAACCTCAGTCGGTTTGAAAGATGCAATTGCCGAAACATTATTCTCTGTGTCTCGAAAAATATCTGTGGAAATCTTTACGTCTCCGTTAAATTTACGGTCGCTGTAAATATCCCAGTTTACACCGGTATCGATATTGTTGTTTGCTGCGGCAATATCTGCTTTAAGTGCTACAGGACCGCGTTTGCTTGGGAAAACGGTACTCAGGCCGAAGGTACATTTCGGATTGTTGCCAGCAAGACTCAAATTTACCGAACTGTTTTCTATAATCTTGTTCTTTTGCTGGATATACGGCACTTTGATTTTTACGTTGCAATCTTCGGCTATAGTATTGATATTTCCGGAAATGTCAACGGGACTGTGGAGTTTTACCGGCAGTTTGAAGAAATCCGAGAACTGATGATTTTCTTTAATCCGGATGTCGAAATCAAAATCATTGTTGGCAAACTGCTCAAACGGTTCTTTGTTCGGGAATGCATCAGGAACAGCCTTTTGAACGATTGCCTTCAGAGACGGCACCAAATCCTTGAAAGTGTACAAGCCCGACAATTCCGCATTCAAAATATCGCTGCGAATAGAGATATATTGCATTGTTTCATCCTTTTCTGCGAGTAGATGAAATTTGTCGATTTGAATACCTTTGTTTCCTTTGTCAATGAATTTGATATCTGTCAAAGAGATAAGACCTGTCGCATTATCAATATCAATTCCCTGAATGTCAGTGCTTAAATTGAACGACAGAATATTGTCCGGATATTTTGGAACAAGATTCAGCGTTGCAAGATTTATATCTTTTACGGCTGCGTTCATTTCAAGGAAAGAATTGTCTCCGTCAACATTGACGTTCCCCTGAAGTGCCAGTTTTGCGTTGGCGTCATTTACATTCAGATTACCCGTAAACAGGTTCTTGTCTGCAATAACGCTCAGATTTATGTCTTTGTAGCTGTAGCCTTTGACGGTTGCGTGAGAAATTGTACCGCTTGCTTCACCGGTAATACCTCTACGGGAGTGGTAGCCGTTTACTTTCAGATTGAAGCCTGCGTCTGCAATGATTTCCGGTTTGCTGATTATCTTGCCGATATTGACAGTAGGGGAGACAATTTCCGCTTTCACATTTTTAGTGCGTCTTGCGGTATCGTTTTTCAAACTTGTTTTGATATCGATTTCTCCGGCGGAAGTTTTGACGCTTCCGCGGTAGGTCAAATCATATTTGCTGCCGGACAGATAACCGCCGACATTGACGTCTCCGCAGTTTCTGACTATCTGTTTCGCTTTATCAGACATCTTTTCAAGAGTTGATGTTATGACGGAAATTTCTTTTTCCTCAGCTGCAACCCTTATGTGCGGGAAATGGTAACGAAGACTGTCTGATGTCAGTACATATTTGATTTCTCCGGTGATGTCTGTCAGAAAACCGTTGTTGGTCTCTGCTATTTTAACTGATTGAATGTCAATATTGTTAACAGTACCGTTGGCCGCGATATCAATGTTGAATCTGTGTCTCAAATTCCGAAGGGCAGGGACGAATCCCGCAAAGTCGGCAGGGGTGATGTAGCTGTCCGAAACATTAAATTCGAACGGCTTATTTCCCAATCCGGATTTGATATTTTTCAGACTGTTGATATGAATATATGCGGTTTTCGGTTCGAAATGAGAATTAGGCAATTCCAATACAAACTTGTCCAGTTTAATAATGCTGTCGTTAACGGCCGCGTTCAGTGCAAGAGTCTTTAATTCGAAACCGCATTTTTCTCTTAGCGCAAGTCGTTTGATATGCACCAGAAAATCTTCGTTTTTCAGTCTCGGTAAAACGATGTCGGCCTTCAGATTGGAGATTTTGATGTGATTATTGTCAAATTTTGAATCCAGATACGGTTCTGACAAAATATCATAGCACAAATTGCTCTTACGCAATACAATGTTGTAAATTTTTATGTCAAATTTGGACGGTTCTTTGTTTTCGTCTTTCTTGGACAGCGCATTGATAATCGGCTGGATGTTGAAATCTCCGTCCGGAGTCGCTTTGTTTACTTTCGCGTCAAGACCGATGATTTCGGCGTAGGTGAATACGAAACGCTGCTTCAGCACCAGCTGGTAAAGGCTGATACCGGCTCCGAGTTTGTCGATTTTCAAAACTGTATCATTGTCCGCAACTGTGATGCTGACATTTTTTGCCGACAACTGGTTGAACGGTTCTATATTGACGGATTCTATTTTGACGTCGGACTGCAGAAGTTTGCTCAGTTCTGTTTCTCCGATTTCTTTGACCACGTCCTGAAACGGAGTAAGAGACAACGCGACGTAAAGCAATGAATATATCAGCAAAGCTGCCGTAAATACGCCAACTATGATGCCCCTGAGGATTTTGTAAATCCGGGTTTTCTGAAAGAATATATATATTTTATATAATGTATTCATATAACTTGCAAAAATAACGATAATATCTCTAAAGATGCAATCAATATGAATTTTTGATGAGATTTTTTGAACCAGAGCGGGGTATACCTGTGAATGTTGTTAAAAAATAATAAAGAGGCTGAAATTTCTTTCGAAAAATTATGCTGTATAACATAAAACGCCTAAATTTGCACCGTGTTTTTCATGGTATTAGATTTAAGGTTAATTAAGGTTGGTTGTCGGGAGACAACCTTTCTTTTTTTATAGAAGTTTCTAAATTTCAATTGTAAATTGATTCTCCATTTCCGGAGAATTTTTTTATGCCAAATTTTCAAGTCTTGTAAATCGTAACTCTGATTTTCAGCATTTCAAGTTTGGTTATCTCAACTTTGATTTTTTTTGGGAGACGGGTACCTTTTGTTTATACATATATATAATGTGTAAATTCAGGATAGGGTATTGTTATTCCTGTAATGCCGCGGATTTTCTGAAAATCTGTTGAATTTGAGTGTATTTTGTTAAACTCGGTTAAATGAATGAATATTTTGCTCTGAAATTATATTTTATAACATAAAATTTGCTATATTTGCATCGTGTTTTTCATGGTATTAGATTTAAGGTTAATTAAGGTTGGTTGTCGGGAGACAACCTTTCTTTTTTTATAAACCTTTATAATACCTTCTCATCTTATATTTTTCTTAATTCCGAATATTTCCCAATTCTAAATAATCTTAAACAAAATTTGTTTATGGTATTATTTTTGTATCTTTGATTCAAAAGTTACACATTATATATATTATAGAAACACAACTATGGGATTTTATTTAATATTTGGAGTAATCATGCTTGTTAGCTGGGTTGTTCAGAACTCATTGAACAGCAAGTTTAAAAAGTTTTCGAAAATAGCCAACGATTCCAACTTTACAGGTAGGGAAGTGGCTGAGAAGATGTTGAGAGATCACGGTATTGATGATGTCAAAGTTACCAGTACACCGGGGATGTTGACCGACCACTATAATCCGACAACAAAAACCGTCAATTTGTCAGAAGGCGTATATTCTTCAAACAGTATTGCTGCCGCTGCAGTTGCTGCACATGAATGCGGTCATGCCGTTCAGCACGAAACAGCTTACAGCTGGTTGGGTCTTCGCTCATCACTGGTTCCGATTGTCAGTTTTTCGGACAGGATTGTCCCGTGGATTCTGCTTGCCGGAATTTTGATGGTGGAAAGTTTTCCTGGGTTGCTTTTAATCGGAATTGTTTTGTTTGCGATGACAACACTGTTCTCATTCGTGACACTTCCGGTGGAAATAGATGCGAGCAAGCGCGCCGTTTACTGGCTTGAACGCTCAGGTGTCGCATTGGGAACAAAAGAATATGCGGTAAGTGCATTGAAATCGGCTGCATATACATACGTTGTTGCAGCGCTTAGCAGCCTTGCTACATTATTATATTATGTAATGATATTTTTAGGCAGATCTCGTGATTAAATGCCCTTAAATATACACAAAAGGCGGAATGTGCTTTATAACATATTCCGCCTTGTTTTATATATGTATATTTAGTAACCAGATAACAATCAATGTGATAAGAATGATAAATGTAGGCTCTTACGAATAAGACTGACCTGAATTAACATAAGGTTAAAAATATTTTTGAAAAAGTTCTTTTTGTATTCAATTTAATTAGTATATTTGTCGTTGGTTAATACCAAAAAAACATTTTTAGAATAGAAAATTCGAGATAAACAACCTAATATTAATTTTAAATTATGCTTATGAAAAAACAATTTGCATTGTTTGTAGCGCTTTCATTAGCGATGGGAACTCCGGCATTTCTAAGTATGCCGACCAGTGGTTTCACAGCTATTGCGCAGACACAGAAAGCAACCGGTATTGTGACCGATTCAAATGGTGAGCCATTAATCGGAGCTTCAGTTATGGTTAAGGGTACTACAAGAGGAACTACCACAGACATTGACGGTAAGTTCTCTGTAAATGCCGCTCCTGGAAGTTCTTTGGTAATTTCCTATGTGGGACATGTTACTAAAGATGTTAAAGTCGGCAACACTCCGTTGACAGTCATACTGACCGGGGGGGTGAACAGTTAGAAGAAGTAGTTGTAACAGCTCTTGGTATCAAGAAAAACAAAAAGTCTCTGGGTTATGCGGTAGATGACCTGAATGCAGACGAATTGATGAAAAACAAGAGCGCTAATGCTATTAACTCACTTTCCGGTAAGATTGCCGGTGTTAACATTACACAATCATCAGGTGCCGCCGGTTCCGGTTCTCAGATTATACTTCGAGGTGGCACATCAGGATCAGAATCACGCGATAACCAGCCGCTATTCGTAGTTGACGGTGTAATCTATGACAACTCTTCTTCGGTTGGCGGCAACTCAGGATTTGACGGTTCTACAAATGCATCAACTACTACCTCTAACCGTGTGATGGATATCAACCCGGAAGATATCGAAAGCATGTCAGTTCTTAAAGGTCCGGCTGCTTCCGCTCTATACGGTTCTCGTGCCGCTAACGGTGTTGTCCTTATCACAACTAAAAAAGGTAAAGAAGGTGCAGTTGAAGTAAACTTGAACGCTAAATTCATTACATCGTGGGTAAAAAATGTTCCGGAAACCCAGCGTCAATTTAAACGCGGTTTCATGGAAGATCAATACAAAGATGGAGAATACACAGGTACAGTATTTAATGATTTCGCTTACACATCTTGGGGCGAAAAATACAAAGCGGGAGAACATTCTTATGACAACGTTGACAACTTCTTCCAAAATGGTAACATTTGGGATACAAGTTTGAGCGTATCCGGTGGTAGCAAAACCGGGAACTTCTATCTGTCAGGATCTTACTTTGATCAGGCGGGTGTTGTTCCTGAAACCGGTTACAAGAAAACTACATTCCGTTTCAATGGAGAACAGAAATGGAAAATGTTAACTTTCGGGGCAAATGTAGCGTATTCACAGGCTCGCACAAACAAGACACTTACTTCAGGCGGTCTTTATGGATCGGGCGGTAGTGGTGCTCTTGGTCGCTTGTATACATTTGCACCGTCAGACGATATGTCACACTACATGAACGAAGACGGTACGCGTTACAGAATGTTTGGCGACCGTTTGGACCCGTGGGATGAAAGTGACAACCCGTATTGGATTATCAACAAAAACAAATTGTTTGACAAGACAGAACGCTTTACAGGAAGCTTCAACATCAAAGCAGATATTTTTGACTGGTGGTGGGTAGCATTCCGTATGGGTGTTGACTCTTATACTACAGATAACGGCAAGCGTCTTGCTCCCGGCGGCGTAATGAAACAGGAATGGCAAGATGGTATGATGTCTGATAATGTTGCACGTTACGAATACTTGTCAACCAACGTTATGACTAACTTCAACAAACAGTTCGGTGACTTCAATTTGAATTTGATGCTGGGTACTTCTACCGACAATACACACAACCAGAGTACATACAAGATGGCTTACAAATTCCAGGTTCCCGGATTCTTCTCTTATGACAATGCCGCTAATGAAAACAAAAAATTCTCTTCTCAGCAATCTCGCAAACGTCTGGTTGGTGTATTCGGTGAATTCCGTGCAGACTGGAGAAACACTGTTTTCGTAACAGTTACAGGACGTAATGACTGGACTTCAACACTTCCTATTGAAAACCGTTCTTACTTCTATCCGTCTGTAAGTGGTGCTATCGTATTCTCTCAATTTCTACAAGATCAAGGTTGGTTAAGTCCTGACAGCCCGTTCACATTTGGTAAGATCCGCGCATCTTGGGCAAAAGTAGGGAAAGACACTAATCCGTACGAAACTGGTACAATCCTTTGGCCGGTAGGATCATACGTGGGAGACAAGATTGGTCTTGGTAACTCATGGGAACGCGGTAATCCGTATTTGAAACCGGAAATGACAAAATCTACAGAAGTCGGTCTTGAATTGAGATTCTTCCAGAATCGTTTGAAATTAGACTATGCATACTATACAAATGACTCTTACAACCAGATTCTTTCACCGCGTGGTCCTCAGTCAACAGGATATATCTTCTGTTCAATCAACGCCGGTAACGTATACAACAAAGGTATGGAATTGAGCATCAGCGGTACTCCGGTACAGACTAAAGACTGGACATGGGAAACTAGCTTGAACATGGCAGGTAACCGCGGTACAATGGACGGCCTTCCAAAAGGTATGGACATTATGTATGTAACAGACGTACAGTATTCAGGTGCTAAAGCAGCGTCATTCTCTGGAGGCCATTTCATGGCAATTTCCGGTAGTGAATGGAAACGTAATGATGAAGGCAAACTTGTTCTTGACAAAAACGGTTTCCCGTTGAAAGGCAAAACAGATATTGAAGTTGCTAACCGTGAAGCTGACGTAACAGGAGGTTGGAACAACTCTTTGACTTGGAAAGACTGGTCATTCAACATGTTGTGGGAATTCCGTTTTGGCGGCGCTGTTTATAATGGAACAAAACTTGCTATGGATAATGCAGGTACAAGCATATTCTCTGCAGACGTGCGTAACAAACCATTGACTATCTCCGGCGTTAATGAAGCTGGTGACCCTGTATCTAATACATGGGAACCTGACAAAGTTTACCAATTCGGAGCTTCAAAGAAACTTGGTTACAACATCATTAAAGACTACTACCAGGGTGCTTACCAGTATGAATCAAGAAACTACATCACAGACGTGAACAGCTTGCGATTACGTACAATTTCTCTTTCTTACAGCGTTCCTAAAGCAGCTCTTGCAAAAACAAAAGTTATTAAACGTTGTATCCTAACAGCAACTGCTAATAACTTGGCATTGTTCACAAACTATGACGGCGATCCTGAAGCGGCAGCATCAGGTGCAGGTGTAGGTGGTTCTTCTTCAGTTGGTTTCGACTACTGTGGTGTTCCGGCATGTGCAAGTTTCGCATTTGGTGTTAACTTAACATTCTAATTTTAGCAACCGTAAAATTTAATATATATGAAACTATATAAATCAATAATATTATCTTTGGCGTGTGTTACAGCGTTTACCTCTTGCGAAGATTGGCTTGATGTAAATGTGAACCCCAACACCCCAACAGATTTAAGTGCGACCTACGAAAAACGTTTGGCACACATCCAATTCTATACAAACAGCGCTTACGGATTCTCCGGCATGCGTACAAATCAGGGTTTAGGTGATTGGACAAACAGCAGCCGTAGTAATACATATGGCGCTTACGCTCAATGGAACATTACAGAAGGTCCAGTCACAACTCCTTACCAGTGGTGGTTTGTGGGGGCGGCTTGTAACCTTGATTTGGCATTTAAATCTGCTCAAGCGGCCGGAGCTAATCACTATATCGGAGCTTTGTATTTCATCAAAGCCTACGGCTTTATGCTAATGACAGATTTATATGGAGAAATGCCATATAATGATGCAATCGGTGAAAACGCAATTCCTAAATATGACAATGGAAAAACTATCTATAAAGGATGTTTGGATGATATCGACAAAGCTATTGAATATTTTGGTAAACCTCAGGCACAGGGTGCTGAACCTCTTTCTGTTGGTGACTCCTGGAATAATGGTGACGTTAACAAATGGTTGAAAGCTTGTTATTTGATGAAAGCTCGCTGGATCAACAAACTTAGCAAAAAAGGTCCAGGTTCTTACAAAGATCTTAAATGGGATGCAACAGAAATTTTGAGATGTTTGGAAAATGCTCAAAAGAGCAATACTGACAATACTCAGATGAATCATGTTGATGCTCCGGTTAATACCAAGGATGTTCTTGGTTGGAATGAACCGGTTGATTACAATCCCCGTTACTCTGTTATCGGTATGAACCGAAACTATTACGTAACAAAAATGTTGGTTGACAATTTCACTAACTTTGACAAGCTTGGTGTCGAAGATCCGCGTGCCGATCATGTAATTCCATGGGCTCGTTCTCAGAAATCTGAAACAACTCCGGAAGGTCTTGTATGGTCTAAAGATAGCAAGTGGCGTCGTTCTGAAGGTTTGGATATGAATACAACTATCCGTACAGAAGGTGCTCCTTACTCAACTTCTTGGGATCAGGATAAGAGCTGTTTCTATTGCGACAACGAAAAACGTGCAGGTGATACAATTTATATACAGCAGACAAGTTCTTCAAGGAACTATGCTCAGAACAGAACTTTGTTCTACTATGTAGACCGCAACAAAATGCTGGAACATTCAGCTCAATCAGGAGTATTCCACTCTCGCGTTTCTACTCCTTCTTACATTGCTGCTTACCATGAGGCTTGCTTCATTAAAGCTGAAGTTTTGTTCAACGAAGGTGACATATCTGGCGCTTTCGCAGCTTATAAGGAGGGTATCAAAGCTAACATTGAACTTATGAACGACAGAATTATCCGTTGGGGTCAGGAAGATGAAAACTTGCGTAAATGTCCGTCATTTGTCCCGATGGCTCAGGAAGATATTAATAACTATCTTGAAAAAGGTATCGGTACTGCCGGAGATCTTACATTGGGTAGAATCATGACTCAAAAACGTATGGCTATGATGCTTGACGTTGAACAGTGGAATGATATGCGTCGTTACGACTTCAGCGAAGATATCTTCTTGAACTGGCATATCCCAGCTGAATATTTTGTTAATGAGGCATCTCAGCGTTGTATTCCGATGGGCAAGCATCTTCGTCGTTGGAGACAATGCAGCCATGAATATAAATATAATTCCGCAAACTTACAGGCAATCGGTGCGGAAGTGCCGGGAGCTAAGATGGGAGATGACCTTCCATGGAACCAGCAACCGGACGTATGGTCAATCAACGTTTGGTGGGATTCAGATCAGCAGTAATAAAGTGGATTACAAACGATCTTAAACATGGTGTCCGGCTTTTAGCCGGGCACTTTTTTTGTGCTTTATGGATTCCTGTTTTGTGATTGGAATTTTACTTTGTTGAGTTTTAGAAGGATAGATTTATTCTGCTCGAAAATTTTTTAGTTATAAAAATGAGACTTTCGTTTGTCTAAAACTCCTTCGTTAACATTATTTCCTGATTTTATAGTATAAAATTCATCCTTTTGCACTATTTTTGTAAGATTAAATAAGAAAGGTAATAAAGAGATGCAAAAACCATCTATTCCAAAAGGTACAAGAGATTTTTCGCCCGTAGAAATGGCGAAACGCAATTATATATTTAATACTATTAAAGAAGCATTCCTTCTGTACGGTTTCCAGCAGATTGAAACTCCGGCAATGGAGAATTTGTCCACTCTGATGGGAAAATACGGAGAAGAAGGAGACAAACTGCTGTTTAAAATTCTGAACAGCGGAGACTTTATGAAATCTGTGCAGGCAGAACACCTGGCAGAAAAAAATCTTCCGAAACTTACCAACGCGATGTGTGAAAAAGGTTTGCGTTATGATTTGACCGTTCCTTTTGCGCGTTTTGTTGTACAGCATCGCAATGATATACAATTTCCGTTCAAACGTTATCAGATTCAGCCGGTATGGCGTGCAGATCGTCCGCAGAAAGGTCGCTATCGCGAATTCTATCAATGTGACGCAGACGTTGTAGGCAGTGATTCTCTGTATAACGAAATCGAACTGATTTCAATGATTGACTATGTCTTCAAAAAATTCGGTGTCAATATCGTCATCAAACTTAACAACCGCAAGGTGTTGAGCGGTATTGCAGAAATTATCGGTGCACCGGAAAAGATTGTAGACATTACTGTTGCAATTGACAAGATTGACAAAATCGGTATTGAAAATGTCAACAAAGAATTGCGTGAAAAAGAAATATCAGACGAAGCGATTGCCACTTTGCAACCGTTGTTGCTGTTGAACGGAACCAATGCAGAAAAACTTGATACATTGAAGGGTTTGCTTGCAAATTCTGAAATCGGAATGAAAGGTATCAATGAGCTTGAATACATTATCGGTCATGTTGAGAAACTAAGCCTGAAATCTGTTCTTGAACTTGATGTTTCACTTGCCAGAGGTTTGAACTATTATACCGGTTCAATCCTTGAAGTAAAAGCTTGCGATGTTGAAATCGGCAGCATTACCGGTGGCGGACGTTATGATAACCTAACAGGCATATTCGGTCTTGAAGGTGTTTCCGGTGTAGGTATCAGCTTTGGTGCAGACCGTATTTTTGACGTGCTGAATGCTTTGGATCTTTATCCGGCAGACACAGTTGCTTCATCAAAAGTTCTGTTTATCAATTTCGGTGAAGCCGAGGCGACAAAATCACTTGAATATGTGATGATATTGCGACAGAACGGAATAGCGGCAGAACTTTATCCTGAATCTTCAAAAATGAAGAAACAGATGAGTTATGCGGATTCAAAAGAGATTCCTTATGTGGCAATTGTAGGGGAGAGTGAGCTTGCAGAAAACAATATAGCTGTTAAGAATATGGCTACAGGCGAGCAGAGTAAAATGACTATTGGTGAGTTGGTTAATCTGATTTGCGGTTAATAATCCCCCCCCGCCCCCAAAAAAAATATATATATAAGATTTTGTCTGGCATATATCCAACCAAATATATGCTTGAGATGTTAATTTAAATAGCACAATATCATATATTGTGTGCAATAATTTGAGATTGCAAGAGAATTTTACTAATTTTGCAGTCTTAAAGGAAATGAATAATTAATGCAAGTTGGTTTCTATGCATTAAAGAGGTTAATTAAAGGTATATACATAAATAATTTAAAAAAGATGAGTAAAGAAAAGAAATTCTTGACTTGTGACGGTAACCAGGCTGCGGCGCATATCAGTTATATGTTCTCTGAGGTGGCGGCAATCTATCCCATCACACCATCGTCTACAATGGCTGAATACGTTGATGAATGGTCAGCAGCCGGACGAAAGAATATTTTTGGCGAAACTGTATTAGTTCAAGAAATGCAATCTGAAGGTGGTGCTGCCGGAGCATTACACGGTTCTCTTCAAGCTGGTGCACTTACCACTACATATACAGCATCACAAGGTTTGCTGCTAATGATCCCTAACATGTACAAAATTGCGGGTGAGTTGCTGCCTTGTGTATTCCATGTTTCTGCTCGTACTCTTGCATCTCATACGCTAAGTATCTTTGGTGATCATCAGGACGTGATGTCTGTTCGTCAAACCGGATTTGCTATGTTGTGTGAAGGTTCAGTACAGGAAGTTATGGATCTTTCAGGTGTTGCACACCTGTCAACAATCAAATCAAGAGTTCCTTTCGTAAACTTCTTTGACGGTTTCCGTACATCACACGAAATTCAGAAAATCGAAATGTTGGAAGAAGACGATCTTCGTCCTCTACTTGACATGGATGCGGTTGCTGATTTCCGTGCTCGCGCTCTTAGCCCTGAAAAACCGGTTATGCGCGGTATGGCTGAAAACGGTGACGTATTCTTCCAGCACAGAGAAGCATCTAATTCATATTATGATGCAGTTCCTGCAATTGTTGAAGATTACATGCACAAAGTTTCTGAAATCACAGGCCGTAAATACGAATTGTTCAACTACTACGGTGCTGAAGATGCAGAGCGCGTAATCATCGCAATGGGTTCTGTTACAGAAGCAGCACGCGAAGCTATCGACTATTTGACTGCACAAGGCGAAAAAGTTGGTCTTGTATCAGTTCATCTATATCGTCCGTTCTCTGCAAAACATTTCCTTGCAGCAGTTCCTGCTACAGCTAAACGTATTGCAGTGCTTGACCGTACCAAAGAACCGGGAGCAATCGGAGAACCTCTATATCTTGACGTAAAAGAATGTTTCTACGGCAAAGAAAACGCTCCGGTTATCGTAGGCGGCCGTTACGGTCTTGCATCTAAAGATACAACTCCGGCTGCTATCATGAGTATCTATGAAAACCTTGCATTGCCAATGCCTAAAGACCACTTTACTGTAGGTATCGTTGATGATGTAACATTTACATCTCTTCCTCAGAAAGAAGAGGTAGCTCTTGGCGGTGACGGCATGTTCGAAGCCAAATTCTACGGCTTGGGTGCTGACGGTACTGTAGGTGCAAACAAAAACTCCGTTAAGATTATCGGTGAAAATACTCACAAATACTGCCAGGCATATTTCGCATACGACTCAAAGAAGTCAGGCGGTTTCACTTGTTCTCACCTTCGTTTCGGTGATCATCCTATCCGTTCAACATATTTGGTAAACACTCCGAACTTCGTTGCTTGTCACGTTCAAGCTTACCTTCACATGTACGACGTAACTCGCGGTCTTCGTGAAAACGGTACATTCTTGTTGAACACCGTATGGACAGGAGAAGAACTTGCAAAACACCTTCCTAACAAGGTTAAAAAATATCTTGCTGAAAAGCATGTATCAATGTATTATATCAATGCAACTAAGATTGCACAGGAAATCGGTCTTGGTAACCGTACCAACACAATCCTTCAGTCTGCATTCTTCCGTATCACAGGCGTAATTCCGGTAGATCTTGCTGTAGAACAGATGAAGAAATTCATCGTTAAGTCTTACGGACGTAAAGGTCAGGATGTCGTTGACAAAAACTACGCAGCTGTTGACCGCGGTGGTGAATACGAAAAACTTGAAGTTAATCCAGAATGGGCAAATCTTGAAGTAGAAGCAGCAGTTGAAGATACAACTCCTGAATTCATTCACAAAATCGTTCAGCCGATTAATGCTCAGGATGGAGACCTTCTACCGGTATCTGCATTCAAAGGTATTGAAGACGGTACTTGGCAGGCCGGTACAGCTAAATACGAAAAACGAGGTGTTGCAGCATTCGTTCCAGAATGGGATTTCGAAAATTGTATCCAGTGTAACAAATGTGCTTACGTTTGTCCTCACGCTTCAATTCGTCCGTTCGTGCTTGACGCTAATGAATTGACTGCTTCTCCATACACTGAAGAAAATACTTTTGCAGCAATCGGTAAAACATTCGCAGGTATGCGCTTCGTTCAGACAGTAGACGTTCTTGACTGTCTTGGATGCGGTAACTGTGTTGACGTTTGTCCGGGTAAAAAAGGCAACAAAGCTCTTAAGATGGTTCCGTTGGAATCTGTTTTGGACAAACAGAAATACTGGGATTTCTGTGTAGACCACGTAGAAAGCAAACAGGATCTTGTTGACGTTAAAGCAAATGTCAAGAACTCTCAGTTCGCAACTCCGTTGTTTGAATTCTCAGGCGCTTGTTCAGGTTGTGGAGAAACTCCATATGTAAAATTGATTACTCAGTTGTTCGGTGACCGTGAAATGGTAGCAAATGCTACTGGTTGTAGTTCTATCTACTCGGGTTCAGTTCCGTCAACTCCTTATACAGTTAACAAGAAAGGTCAGGGTCCAGCTTGGGCAAACTCATTGTTCGAAGACTTCTGTGAATTTGGTCTTGGTATGACTCTTGCTAATGAAAAGATGAGAATGCGTTTATCTGACTTGATGAACGAACTTATTGGTTCAGAAAATGCGCCTGCAGAATTGAAAGAAGCAGCTCAGGAATGGGTTGAAGCAAAAGAAAATGCAGACGCAAGTAAAGCAGCTACAGAAAAGATAAGACCGATGCTTGCAGCTGGAGCAGCCGCAGGTTGTAAAACTTGTGCTGCTATCGAAGAACTTAGTCACTATCTTGTAAAACGTTCTCAGTGGATTATCGGTGGAGACGGTGCATCTTACGATATTGGTTTCGGTGGTCTTGACCATGTTCTTGCTTCAGGAAGAAATGTAAATATTTTGGTTCTTGATACTGAGGTTTACTCTAACACAGGTGGTCAGGCTTCTAAAGCTACTCCTCTTGGTGCAATCGCTAAATTCGCTGCATCAGGTAAGAGAATCCGCAAAAAAGACCTTGGTTTGATTGCTTCTACTTACGGTTATGTGTATGCCGCTCAAATTGCTATGGGTGCTGACCAGGCTCAGACTCTTAAAGCAATCCGTGAAGCTGAGGCATACGATGGACCATCTATCATCATCGCTTACGCTCCATGTATCAACCACGGTTTGAAAGCCGGTATGGGTAAATCACAACAGGAAGAAGCAAACGCAGTTGCTTGCGGTTACTGGCACTTGTGGCGTTACAACCCGACATTGGAAGAAGAAGGCAAGAATCCGTTTACTCTTGACAGTAAAGAGCCTAACTGGGACGAATTCGAAAATTTCCTTAAGGGTGAAGTTCGTTACGCATCTGTATTGAAACAGTATCCACAGGAAGCAGAACAATTGTTCGCAGCTGCCAAGGATAATGCGAAATGGCGTTATAACAACTACCGCCGTCTTGCTAAACAGCAGTGGGGTGTAGATCCAGAATAATTTAGATTATTCCATATAACAAACGGGTGAGTCATCAAGACTTGCCCGTTTTATGTTATAAAGCATAAAATGGCTGCTTGATTTTTCTTTTTAATGGGAATAAAGTAGTACCTTTGCAGAATATTTACAAGCAATAAAAAATTATTTCATTATTAATTATAAATTTGAATCTGTATGGATTTTGGATGGATTGAGTCGCTACTATTCGACAAAGATTCCATTGCGCATGTAATTTTAATTTATGCGTTTGCGATTGCCCTTGGCGTTCGACTGGGAAAAATTCGAATTCTTGGGGTATCGCTTGGAGTAACATTCGTGTTGTTCGTAGGACTTATTTTAGGACATTTCGATTTGGCCGTGAATGCGGAAATCCTTCACTTTGTGAGAGAGTTCGGTTTGATTCTGTTTATCTTCTCAATAGGTATGCAGGTAGGACCGGGATTCTTCTCTTCATTCAAACAGGGAGGTTTGCTGTTAAACGGATTGGCAATGTTAATCATTGCGTTGAACATTGTAGTTGCACTTGGAATTTATTTTGGGTTCGGAAACATTAATGCAACAGAACTTGTCGGTGTATTGTCCGGCGCTGTAACCAATACTCCTGGTCTTGGAGCGGCACAGCAGACTCTCCTTGAGGTTAATGGATCAGGTTCTGCAATTCAGAATGCTGTTCAGAGTATGTCAATGGGGTATGCAGCAGCATATCCGTTAGGTGTTTTGGGTATTATACTTTCAATGATTTTTATCAAACTTTTGTTTAGAGTAAATCTTGAAAAAGAAAGCGATGATATCAAGAACGATAATGAACAGAGTCAGTTGAAACCGTATTTGGTTACTTTCCGCGTAGAAAATAGTTTGATTAACGGGATGACAATTCAGAAAGTTCACTTGATTATAGACCGTAACTTTATTATATCTCGTATCCAGAGACCTACTGGAGAAATCGTGATTCCGAAATCAACAACAGTTCTTGGCGAAGGAGATTTGCTGTTGACTGTAATCTCAGCGCAGGATGTAGACGCTTACAAAACCGTTATCGGTTCAACTGTTGAAATGAATTGGGAAGACGTAAATCAGGATCACGATGTAGTTTCACGCCGTATCCTTATAACAAATCATGATTATAATGGCCGTAAACTTGGATCTCTTCGTTTGCGTTTCGGTTACAAATTGAATGCAACCCGCGTAAATCGTGCAGGTGTAGATTTGCTGGCAAGTCCTAACTTGACATTACAGGTTGGAGACCGAATTACGGTGGTAGGTAAACTTGACGATATTAACCGCCTTGCTACAAAGATGGGCAACTCAATGAAGCGTTTGAACGAGCCGAATATGGTAACAATGTTTATTGGTATTTTACTTGGAATCGTTGTTGGTTCAATTCCGATGCAGTTCCCGGGAATGACAGTTCCGATGCGACTTGGTCTTGCCGGCGGACCGCTTGTTGTGGCAATTCTGCTTAGCCGTTACGGTTACAAAATCGGTCTTGTTACATATACTTCTTCAAGTGCAAACTTGTTCCTTCGCGAACTTGGAATCTGTTTGTTCCTTGCTTCAGTGGGACTTGCTTCTGGCGAAAAATTTGCTGAAACAGTATTCAATACAACCGGTTTGACTTGGGTGCTTTATGGTTTCATGATTACATTCATTCCGCTAATTGTTGTAGGTATTATAGCAAGAGGTAAATACAAATTGAACTACTATTCAATTTTAGGTTTGATGTCAGGAGGAACAACGGATCCTCCGGCACTGGCTTATGGTAACAAAGTTGCGAATAACGATGCTCCGGCAGTTGCTTACTCAACAGTTTATCCGCTGACAATGTTCTTGCGTGTCATCACGGCGCAAATACTTATTCTTGCTTTAGCATAACATTAAATATACATTTAATTAACAAGAAAAGAGAGGGAGTCCATTTTCGGACTCCCTTTTTGTCTATTTGTCAAATTTTGTTATTCGAATTTTTTGCGGTGGAATACGAAATTTCGTCCCAGATATTTCTCGCGTACGATTGGATTTTCTGCCAGTTCTTCAGACGTGCCCTGGAAAAGAATTTTGCCTTCAAAAAGTAGATATGCGCGGTCGGTAATACTTAAAGTTTCCGGAGCATTGTGGTCGGTAATCAGAATACCGATATTTTTCTCTTTCAGTTTGTATACTATATATTGAATGTCTTCAACTGCGATAGGGTCGACTCCGGCAAACGGTTCGTCAAGCATAATGAATTTCGGATCAATGGCAAGGCATCGTGCAATTTCGGTACGACGGCGTTCACCTCCGGAAAGCTGGTCTCCCAGATTCTTACGAACCTTTTGTAACCGGAATTCGGAGATGAGAGATTCAAGTTTGTCTTTTTGTTCTTCTTTTGATAACTTGCCCATTTCAAGTACAGCTCTGATATTGTCTTCCACGCTAAGTTTGCGGAAAACGGAAGGTTCTTGAGCAAGATATCCGATACCGTTTTGTGCACGTTTGTACACCGGATATTTGGTAATATCAAGGTCGTTGATGAAGATTTGTCCACCGTTCGGAGTGATAAGTCCGGCAGTCATGTAGAACGTTGTAGTTTTTCCTGCGCCATTAGGCCCGAGAAGACCTACAATCTCCCCCTGAGTAACATTAATGGATACATGATTAACTACGGTTCTTTGACGATATCTTTTGATAAGATTATCGGTTCGGAGTACCATCTTTTCTTCACACATACCGGATTATCTGTTTTTGTTGATGCGCCCCAAAATATAGTCGGTAAGCAGGTTAATGGCAACTTCATTGTTTCCACCTTGCGGAACAATCAAATCGGCAAAGCGTTTAGCTGGTTCTATATGTTTAAGGTGCATCGGTTTAAGCACTTTTTCATATCTATCGATAACCATTTGAGGAGTTCTGCCTCGTTCGATGCAGTCGCGGCTGATTACGCGGATTAAACGGTCGTCACCATCAGCATCTACAAATACTTTTACATCCATCATGTCGCATAATCTCTTGTCAGAGAATACAAGAATCCCTTCTAAAAGAACAACTTCATGAGGCTCAAGATGTTCCGTTTCTTCCTGACGGGTACATGTTAGATAAGAATATGTCGGCATTTCGATAGGTTCGCCTTTTTTCAGTTTTTTAAGATGATCAAAAAGCAAAGTCCAGTCAAAAGCTTCAGGTTCATCAAAATTGATTTTCTGACGGTCTTCTACAGGAACGTGGCTGGAATCTTTGTAATATGAATCCTGTGAAATAACACCTACTTCACCTTTCGGCAAACGTTTCATAATCTTCCTTACAACAGTAGTTTTGCCGGAGCCTGTACCGCCGGCGATACCGATAATAATCATATTCTATATCTTATGTTTCCTATATTGTCCTTTAAGTGCAATATAATTTTGTATTTCTTACAAAGATACTATGTTTGAAAGCAAAATCCAACAACATAATAATAAAAAGTTGGAGTCATGATATCTATTTCGAGTGGTGTACTTCTCAGAGTTATAGCTGTATATTTCCGATAATATTGATTTGAATTTTTTCAGTGTAGATTTGTTTGAAAAATATTTGCGGAACACCGATATTTCCTTATATTTGTTATTCAAGAAAAACAACAACATCTAAATGATAATATTATGAACGGAGAATCTTTTATATTTCTTGCAGACGGTTTTGAGGAAATAGAAGCCTTGACAGCAGTAGACGTAATGAGAAGAGCCGAGATGTCGGTTAAGACAGTTTCTATTACAGACTGCCTTGAAGTAAAGGGAGCACACGGAATTACAGTGAAGGCTGACATTAGATTTGCAGATGCCGATTACAGTAAAGTTAACTGGCTGGTTATACCGGGTGGAATGCCGGGAGCATCCAATCTTCATAACTTTGAACCATTGAATACCCTGTTGAAACAGCACTTTATGTCAAATGGGAAAATTGCAGCAATTTGTGCCGCTCCGGCTGTAGTGCTTGCTCCACTTGGAATTATTGACGGGAAAAACGCAACCTGCTATCCTGGTTTCGAAGATATGATGGGCAAGTCCAAAGTAAATCAGGAATACGTTGTACATGACGGTAACGTAATTACAGCGTGCGGACCTGCAGCTGCCATGCCATTTGCACTGGATATTGTAAATACAGAAAAAGGAGAGGATGCTTCTTATGAAGTTGGTTCCGGAATGCTGGTAAAAGACCAGTTCAGACCTTTTTATTTCTAAAATAGAAGATTAACAAAACGCACCTTTTATTCTCGGATAGAAGGTGCGTTTTTATATGTACTAATAATTTATTTTTCGGTTTTGTCCTTGGTACGAGTTTCTACAAAGTATCTCGGACGGTGTTTGGATTCCAGATAAATTTTGCTGACATATTCGCCGATAATGCCGAGTGCCATTAGAATCAGCGAACCGATAAACCATATTGAGAGCATGATTGAAGCCCATCCCGGAATGTTTCTGCCAAGCAAAATTGCAGCGAGTACATATATCAATATGGTCAAGGTCAGTATTAAAAATATTAACCCGATGTAAAAAATCATCCGTATGGGGCGCTCTGAGAAAGAAGTGATGCCTTCTACGGCAAAACCTATCATCTTGCCCAACGGATATTTTGATTTTCCGGCGGTACGTGGTAAACGGTCGTAATAAACGATTGCAGAGTCTAGACCGATTAATGGAACGATACCGCGCAGGAACAGGTTGCGTTCCTGAAACTGCATCAGCATTACCATTGCTTTACGGCTCATCAGTCGGAAATCAGAGTGATTCGGAATCATCGGGCTCCCGGTTTTACGCATCAGATGATAGAAGAAATCTGCGGACTTGCGTTTGAAAGTCGAATCCACTTTTCTGCCACTGCGGACACCGTAAATAATTTCGTTGCCGTCCTGATATCTTTTAATCATCTGCGGAATGACACTGATATCATCCTGCAAATCGGCATCAATGGTAATGGAAATATCGCATCCGGTATCAAGAACCTCTTTGAGTCCTGCAAGAAGAGCATTCTGATGTCCTGAATTCCGGGATAATTTTATACCCGTGATTTGCGTATTTTTTTTCGACATTTTTTGAACCAGACTCCATGTACGATCTTTGCTTCCGTCGTCAACAATCAGAATATTACTGTTATCGGAAATCAGATTCTCTTTAATCAAGTTGTTCAGCAGAGTACATAATTCAGCCGATGTAGATTCTATAACCGAATCTTCATTGTAACAGGGAACTATTAAAGAAAGTTTTGGAGTCATATATAATGCCTTTTATGCAAAGTTAATATAAAGCAGAAGTTAAAGCAAGACAGCGGATATAAAAAAGAGGAGTTCCGAATGAAACTCCTCTCGATAATGATGTTTTTTATTTTTAGAATCTGATACCCACTGACAGAACAATCTGGTTGTTGCTATCTTTTACGTATGCAGTTGGAGTTGGTTCTACACCGCCTTCATACGGAACCGGAGAGAATGCATGATATTCATTGTCACGTGATTTGTGAACGTATGCAAGGTCCATATATAATTTCTCGAATTTGTAACCCAAACCTGCAGTTACATACTGGGTATTCTTTACAAGATTGTATGCCGGCATTGTCCCAGATGTGAAGATATTCACTTTGTTTTCCATTGCTTCGGCAGTTACCGGAGATGTTTCGTAAGAATATCCCAAGCGAGCACTGAATTTGTTGGAAATTCGGTATTCGGCTCCGATTTTAAATGTATTTGTTGCTTTGTAGTAAGTCTTGATATCTGATGCAACGTCAAGATATTCCATATCGGCATCGTCATACACTTTCATAGTCTGATACCCTGTGTATTGGTATTCGAAACTTACGATGGCTTTTCTTCCTAATACTACAGCTGCACTAGCATTGAATTTCCACGGTGTCTGGATTTTGTACCATGTGTTGCCGAAGTCTGTTTTGGCATCACCTCTTGTTCCGTTGCCTTGTTCGAAGAATGATTCAGCATAGTAATCGTCTCTCAAACTCATGAAAGTAGGAGTGTGGAACGCAAATCCCAATCGCAAAGCATTAATCGGTTTGAAGATGAAACCCATTTTGAAATTGTAACCGACACCTGAAGTGTGCAAAGAGTTGCTCAAACTCCAGTCTGCATATCCGCGGGAGAAATTACCCTGGTCATCAATAAGATATGCATCGTTCAAATTTTCGGTATAGTATGTATTTGCGTAATAGTTGATATCCAAAACACCGAATGCGATACCCCAGTACAATTTGTTGTAAGCGTTACCACCGAGATTGAAGTTGTATTCATCAATACCGCCGGATTCAACGGTTTCAAAAGCTGCGTCGCCGTATGTGCCGTCTCCGTACAAACCCTGGAAATTGTATCCTTCGGAATCAGGATTGATGGCAAATGAGTCATAAGCAAGAATTGACAACCATGGAGCAACACCTCTGTAACCCTCTGAAATTTCTTTGTCATTGTATCCATCGGAATTTGTAGCTCCGGCAATATAGTTGGACAATGAAGACTGAAGGTTGCCCATACCTCCTCTTGTGTGACGGTTGAAAGATGCAAGTCTGTTGTAGGAGAATCCCCAGTTCATGTTCGGAACTGTTTTTGATTTTGTTCGGAATGCTCCGACATATCCTACGTTGTTACAACTGAAAACTGTATTGTTTACGCCTGCGCTTGTGGATTCTTTTGCTGATTTCAAGTTCAAGTCCAGCGTAATTCCGAAGTCGGAACTTCTGTAAACACCAATACCGCCGGGGTTCTGGTTGATGGAAGACAAGTCTCCACCCAACGCACCGTAAGCTCCGGCCATGGACATATATCTTGCAGTACCTCTTAATTCAGTCTGAGATAGATTGTATGCATCTAAAGCGCCCTGAGCAGATGCGATAAAAGGGCAAAGACCTGCAATTAATGAGAATAATATACCTTTTTTCATTTTATGTGTTGTTTAATCTGTAGTTTTTCCGTTATCTGCGACCGCCGCGGCTGCTTCCGCCTCCGTAACTTCCGCCGCTTCTGTGGCTACCGCCACTGTAGCTGCCACTGCTGAACGAATTGCTTCTGTGGCTGCTTCCGCTGTTGTATCCTCCGAAACTGCTGCTGCGGTTACTGCTTCCGCTATTGTATGAATCGCGGTTATAGCTTCTGCTTCTTGAGTTGTTATAAGAGGAAGATCTGTTGTTGCTGCTGCCACTGTTATAAGAACGGTTGCTGCTTCTGTGACCGCTGCCGCGTCCGCCTCTGTTGTAAGAACCGCCACGATTGCTGTTGCCTCTGTTGCTGCTTTCGCTGTTGTATTCGCGTGTTGTGGATGAACCTCTTGAATTGTTTCGGTCCGAAACTGCACCTCTGCGGTTGTTGCTTTTGTAATGACTGTTGCTGTTTGAGTTTCTGTCATTGTTGGAATCTGAAACAGTTGAGCGGTCAGTCGGAGTACCGTTTTTAGCATAACCAGGACGTACATTTCTGTCGCCTGTAGCATAACCCGGACGGCTACTTGAAGAAGAACCTGATCTTATAGTCAGATGGTGTCTTCCTGATGAGGAATTTCCGAAAGTTCTGCGGCCTGTGCTGCTGGTGTAATAGCTCGGGTAGTAGCTTGGGTAATATCCCGGATGATAACCAGGATAGTAGCTCGGATAATACGGATAGTATCCCCAGTGGTGATGGTGGCATCCCCAGAACGGATCCCATGCAGTGTAATACCACGGGTTCCAATAAGAAGGTCCGTACCAAGGATCCCAGAAATAGGAATGTCTGTAATAGTAGGACGGTCTGTAGTAAGTATAGTTATAGTACGGGAACCAGTATGACGGAGTCAATGCTGCAAGAGTTCCCAATGCAAGACCTTCAAGGTAGGAATCGTTGTCAATAATCACAACCGGATTATAGAATGCGCGAATCTTCTTTGTATAGTAGTAATCTTCGTAGCCTTCAAAATCATCGTCATCATCATCGTCTGCAATGATAACGGTGTTTGCTTTGATAACTTTGTCGGCTTTGATTACGGTATTGGAATCTTCGTCATCGTCAACTTCATATTCGTCATCATCATCGTCGTCATATTTTACGGAAGATGCAGTATTGCTGCCGGTATAACGTCTGTTATATTCGTCAACATCTCTGCCGTTAACGATTTGTGAAGATTTTTCTACCTGTTCTTCGTACTGTATTTCTTCTTCCGGTTCAGAAATCTGTATAATAACAGGTTCCGGTTCAGAAACCTCTTCCTGTATAATGATGGTGTTGTTTGTATTATCAGTAGAGGCATCATAGTAAATGTCGTCATAATCCTGTGCGGATATCTGAGCGACTCCGATTATCAAAATAATCAATGATATAATACTAATTCTTCTCACTCCCATAGTATATATGTTTTAATGTTTTATTTATTTAGACCTTTCTACTTGAAAAAGGTTTAATTCGAATATGTTCTATTTATTCAAATTACTCAAAGATACACATAATCCCGCTATAATTTATCCCGAAAAGGCATAAAAATAGTGAAACAGGCCTCTGAATTACACATGTTATAT
>SAMEA104404097__coassemble_697_pt1 | contig 31711 bp, 27 predicted proteins | sample SAMEA104404097__metabat2_high_PE_098 | metagenome-assembled genome bin SAMEA104404097 (sample SAMEA104404097) | Balaenoptera acutorostrata | reverse complement strand
TTCTTTTGCACTATTTTATCGGTGCTGAAATTATAAATCTATATGAATCGTAATGGAAAAATTAAAAAACGTCAGCCCGTGGGCATGGGTTCCGACACTTTATTTTGCTCAGGGTATTCCATATTTCATTGTAAATAACATTTCCGTTTTGATGTTTGCCAAAATGGGTGTGCCTAACGGACAGATGGCGCTTTATACAAGTTTGCTTTACTTGCCATGGGCAATCAAACCGTTCTGGAGCCCGTTTGTGGATATCATCAAAACAAAAAGATGGTGGACTGTCACAATGCAGATCGTTATGGCCATCTCATTCATTCTGTTGACATTGACTATCCCGACTCCGGAACCGGAGATGATAGCCAGCGGAACAACTCCAATCAGCATGTTCTATGTTACTTTGATTCTTTTCGTTATCACAGCGTTTGCTTCTGCAACTCATGATATCGCTGCCGACGGTTTCTATATGCTGGCATTGACCCAGGGCAACCAGGCTGCGTTTGTAGGTATCAGAAGTACATTCTACCGTCTTGCATCTATTTTCGGACAGGGCGTTTTGGTAGCTATCGCAGGTTACGTTGAATTGAAATCAGAAAACATTCCTCAGTCATGGAGAGTGACAATGCTTGTAACAGCAGTATTGTTCTCAGCCGTTACTTTGTACCACTTGTTCATCGTGCCGAAACCTAAATCAGACGCTCCGATTCTTAAAGACGGTACTGCAAGCGCAGGTGCCATCGTTAAAGAATTCGGCCGTACTTTTGCAACATATTTTGTAAAACCGGGCGTTTGGTTGGCAATCGTGTTCATGTTGTTATTCCGTTTGCCGGAAGCATTCCTTATCAAGATGTGTACTCCTTTCCTTGTTGCTGCCAAAGAAGTTGGCGGTCTTGGATTGTCCACAGCTGAAGTGGGTATCGTTTACGGTACAATCGGTGTAATCTTCCTGACAGTCGGCGGTATCCTTGGCGGTATCTTCGCATCAAAAGTTGGTTTGAAAAAATCTCTTTGGTGGATGGCTGCCTGTATGACACTTCCATGTTTGACATTCGTTTATCTTGCTGAATTCGTTCCGACAAGCCTTGTTGCAATCTCAGTTGCAATTGCTATCGAACAGTTCGGTTACGGCTTCGGTTTCACAGCATACATGCTTTATATGATGTACTTCTCAGAAGGTGAACACAAAACTTCACACTATGCTATCTGTACAGCGTTCATGGCAATGAGTATGTTGATTCCGGGTATGTTCGCAGGTTATATTCAGGAAGCTATCGGTTACGACGGATTCTTCTGGATGGTAATCGTTTGCTGTATCGCAACATTGTTTGTAACGTTCCTTGCTGACAGAAAAATTGACCCGAACTACGGTATCAAAAAAGCAGGCGAATAATTAATAAAAGAAAATCAAATGAAAAAAATATCTGTATTACTATCATTCATAGCAGTTGCGGCACTTTCTCTATCTGCTCAGGTTAAACCGGGTATCGAAGTGCTACGCGACAACGGATTTAAAGAATTACAAGGCAAGCGTGTAGGGTTGATTACCAACCCTACAGGCGTTGACAACCAGTTGAAATCAACAGTTGACATCCTTCACGAAGCTGAAGGTGTTGAACTTGTTGCACTTTACGGCCCGGAACACGGCGTGCGCGGAGACGTTCACGCAGGTGACCATGTTGGTAACAGCGTTGACCCTGCAACAGGCGTAAAGGTTTATTCTCTTTACGGCAAGACCCGCAAACCGACCCCGGAAATGCTGAAAGATATTGACGTGCTTGTTTATGACATTCAGGACAATGGCTGCCGTTCATTCACATTCATCTCTACAATGGGTGTTGCAATGGAAGCATGTGCTGAAAACAACAAAGAATTCATGGTTTTGGACCGCCCGAATCCTGTCGGCGGAACAAAAGTTGAAGGTAACCTTGCAGAACCTAAATTCATTTCTTTCGTCAGCCAGTTTGCCATCCCTTACCTTTACGGTTTGACTCCGGGTGAACTTGCAAACATGCTTAACAACGAAAAAATGCTTGAAGGCGGCAAACAGGTTAAATTGACAGTTATTCCGATGGAAGGCTGGAAACGCGAAATGAAATTCGCCCAGACAGGTATGCCTTGGGTACTTCCTTCTCCGCACATCCCGACTCCGGAATCTTCTGTTTACTATCCGATGTCAGGTATCCTTGGTGAACTTGGATACGTTTCTATCGGTGTCGGCTACACATTGCCGTTCCAGCTTATCGCTGCAGAATGGGTGAATGCCGAAGAACTTGCCAAAGCTCTTAACGATTTGAACTTGCCGGGATTGAAATTCCGTCCGATTCACATCAAACCGTTCTACTCAGTTGGCAAGGGTACAAACATTCAGGGCGTTCAGCTTTACGTTACAGACAAAGAAGTTGCTCCGCTTTCTCTGACTCAATTTTATGTGATGCAGGAAATGGCACGACTTTATCCTGAACACAAAACTTTCGACCACGCAGACGTAAAACGTTTCAACATGTTCGACAAAGTGAGCGGTTCAGACTATATCCGTGTCAGTTTCTCAAAGAACCATAAAGTTGCAGACATCATCGACTACTGGAACAAGGACGCCGATGCATTCAAAGCAAAATCACAAAAATATTATCTGTACAAATAACAGATAATAACCTGTAAGATATTAGTTGTATTAATTAATGGACGAACGTTATAAGTCATTTCTGGAGGAAGCGTATTCCTTCATAGATAAAAATCGAATTTACACTGATGATTTGCGTACTCTTGCATGGGGTACCGACGCGGGATTCTATAGAATGATCCCGAAAATTGTTGTGCGCTCAAAGAACGAGGCCGAAGTTGCAAAACTGATGAGACTTGCAACCAAATTCAGCCTGCCTGTTACTTTCCGTGCAGCTGGTACCAGCCTTTCAGGACAAGCCATCAGTGACTCCATACTTATTGTAGCAGGGAAAAATTGGGAAGACTATAAGGTTGCAGACGACCACAAATCAATTAGAATGCAGCCGGGTATTATCGGCCAGAGAGTAAACGAAATTCTTGCTCCTTACGGAAGAATGTTCTCTCCGGACCCGGCATCCAAAAAGTCAGCCATGGTCGGCGGTATTTTGGTAAACAACGCATCCGGTATGAACTGCGGTACACATGCGAACAGCGACAAGGAATTGTTGTCTATCCGTATCGTGCTTGCCGACGGTCAGGTGCTTGATACAGGAGATTCGGAAAGCCGCGAAGCTTTCAAAAAGGCAAATCCTGAATTTATTGCCAAAATCGAAGAAATCCGCGACCGAGTTAATGCAGACCCTGAACTTGCGGAAAGAATCAGATTCAAGTATTCAATCAAAAACGTAACAGGTCTTAACATCCTGCCGTTTGTAAGATTCACAGATCCTTTCGATATCATTGCCCACCTTATGGTAGGTAGTGAAGGTACTCTTGCATTCGTTTCAGAGATTACAATGAAAACAGAACATCTTTATCCGTACTCTGCAAGCGCAATGCTTTACTTCAAGGATTTGAGAGTAGCCTGTGAAGCTGTTGTACAAATGAAGAATGGCCCGGTATTCAGCGCCGAACTTCTTGACAAAAAATCTTTGTCTTCAGTTCACGACACAACCGGTGATGGTCTGACAGCAATTTTGACTGAAACAAAAGCTGACACTAAAGAACAGCTTTACAAGAATATTGAGGAAATCAAGAAAATTATCGCTCCATTCGAAATGTTCAAGGAGCCGTACTTTACAGATATTCCTGAAGAGTATAACAAATACTGGGCTATCCGTTCCGGAATCTTCCCTTCAGTGGGTGCAACCCGTGAACTTGGTACCACAGTATTGATTGAAGATATTGCATTCCATATCGAAGATTTGCCGGATGCATCTGTCGAACTTCAGCAGATGCTTGAAAAACACGGTTATCCTGATGCATGTATCTACGGACACGTTCTTGAAGGTAACTATCACTTCATCATCGCACAGTCTTTCGATACTCAGGAAGAAGTTGACCGCTACCGCAATCTGATGTTTGAAGTTGAACATCTTGTCGTTGACAGATACGACGGTTCATTGAAGGCAGAACACGGAACAGGCCGCAACATGGCTCCGTTCGTTGAAAAAGAGTGGGGTCCAAAGGCATACAACGTGATGAAAGAAGTTAAAGCGTTGTTTGACCCGAAGAATCTTCTTAACCAGGGCGTAATCTTTACAAATGACCCTGAATGCTTTATCAAAAACATCAAACCGCTTCCGCTTGCTCACGAAATTATCGACAAGTGTATCGAATGCGGTTTCTGCGAAGTTAACTGCGTAACCTGCGGTTTGACACTGTCATCCCGTCAGCGTATCGTAATTACTCGTGAAATAGCACGGTTGAAGGCTTCAGGCGAAGACCCTGAACGTCTTGAATCATTGCAGAGTTTGTTCCGCTATCTTGGTAACGAAACCTGTGCAGGCGACGGATTGTGCGCAACTTCATGTCCGATGAAAATCAACACCGGAGAATTGATTCACGTTTACCGCGAAGCAATGTATCCGAAAGGTTCATTCGGTCACAAAGTCGGTGACTTTGCCGCAAACAATCTTTCAACTGTCAAGAGTGTTTTGAGACCGGTATTGAGCTGTGCTTCCGCAGCACAGAGCATCATCGGCCCGAAAGCAGTGAAAACAATAGGCAAGGGACTTCACAAAGTCGGATTCCCGTTGTGGACTCCGTCTCTTCCGACAGCATACTATCCTCACAAAATCGAGACTAAAAAGAAGACTAAAAAAGTGGTTTACTTCCCAAGCTGTATCAACCAGACAATGGGTGTGGAAAAGAATGCTCCGATAAACGGTTCTTTGATCGACACAATTGTAAAACTTCTGAACAAGGGCGGTTACGAAGTAATCTTCCCGGAAGGCATGAAGAACTTGTGTTGCGGTCTTACATGGGAAAGCAAGGGTATGCCTGATATCGCAGACAGAAAATCTGCCGAACTTGAAACTGCTTTGGTAAAAGCAACCGAAAACGGCAAGTATCCTGTTATTTGCGACCAGAGCCCGTGTATGTACAGAATGCAGCACAGCATTACAAAAGTGAAGATGTACGAATTGTGTGAATTCTTCTACGATTTCGTAGCTCCGAACCTTGTATTTACACCGACAGACGAACCGGTAGCCGTTCACGTTACATGTTCATCCAAGAAGATGAATGTGACAGACAAGATTGTAAATCTTGCCAAGATGTGTTCAAACAATGTATTGGTTCCTGAAGGAGTAGGCTGCTGCGGTTTCGCAGGCGACAAAGGCTTTACTCATCCGGAAGTCAATGCATACGCTACACGCAAACTTCGTCCTCAAATCGAGGCGGCAGGTATCAAACGCGGATTCTCAAACAGCCGTACATGTGAAATCGGCTTGTCTACAAACTCCGGCGTTCCTTACCAGTCACTTATCTATTTGATAGATGAATGTACAAAGTCTAAATAACAATCAAAAAATTTATTATGTCAGAAAAACAATCAAAACGACTATTATCTCTTGACGTACTGAGAGGTATCACAATTGCGGGAATGCTTCTTGTAAACAATCCCGGCTCATGGGGATACATTTTTGCTCCGCTTCAGCATGCTGAATGGAACGGTTTGACTCCTACAGACCTTGTTTTCCCGTTCTTCATGTTCATTATGGGTGTGTCCATGTATTTCTCCATGAGAAAATTTGAATTCAAACTTTCAGGTCATGTATGCTGGAAAATCATCCGCAGAACAGTCGTGATTTTTGCAATTGGTTTGGCGATTGCATGGTTCGGTCATTTCTGCCGTACTATGGCTCATTCCGATTTGCCTTTCTGGGACAGATTGCTTGACGCTGCCAACAACTTCGAGACTATGCGTATTTTAGGCGTTATGCCTCGTCTGGCTCTATGTTACTGTGCAGGTGCATTCATTATGTGTTTGGTTAACATCAAACGCGTGCCGTGGATTGCAGCAGGTTTGCTTGTAATCTATTCATTAATGCTGATTTTCGGTCACGGTTATGAAATAGGCGAAAACAATATTCTTTACATCATCGACAACGCGGTATTGGGAAGCGACCACATGTACAGACTTCATCCGTTTGCACAGTTTGGTCTTGCATTCGATCCTGAAGGTCTTGCCAGCACAATCCCGGCAGTCGCTCACGTTTTGATTGGTGCCATGTGCGGTTATATGATTGTCAAAATCAAAGACAACCACGAAAGAGTAAAGAATCTGTTGTTGACAGGCTTTATGCTTATGGGTATCGGCTGGTTGCTAAGCTACGGCTTGCCGCTTAATAAAAATATCTGGTCTACAACATTCGTTCTTGTAACAACAGGTATGGCTTCTTCATTCCTTGCATTCCTTATCTGGGTTATCGATATTGAAGGCAAGAAAGAATGGTCAAGATTTTTCGAAACATTCGGAATCAACCCGTTGTTCCTATACGTATTGGGTGGTGTGTTGAGCATTTTGTTCAGCAGCATCAGTTTGCCAATCGGCGGTGAAATGGTAAACATTCACAACATCATTTACAAAGAATTCCTTCTTAACATCATGCCGGATGCCGTTCTTTGGGCGTCATTCTTCTATGCATTGATTTTCGTATGCATTAACTGGTGTGTTGGTTTGATATTATACAAAAAGAAAATATATATAAAGATATGATTTTAATTGCAGACTGCGGTTCAACCAAAATTGATTGGGTTGTACTGAACGGAACAAAAGTAGAAACTCAGGTCTTCACTTGCGGTATGAACGCAATGATGATGACAGAGGAAGAAATGGCAGACAGAATCGAAGCTGAATTGATGCCAAACATCAAAGATTACGCTATCGATGAAGTTTATTACTATGGTGCAGGTTGTCTTGGCGACGTTTGCGAAAACGTAAAACGCGCTATTTACAAACACATCCCTGCAAAGACTATCCAGGTTGCAAGTGACTTGCTTGCTTCTGCACGTGCATTGTGCGGTGACAAACCGGGTATCGCTTGTATCTTGGGTACAGGTTCAAACTCTTGCTACTATGATGGTAAAGAGATTGTTGACAATGTATCTCCTCTTGGTTACATCCTTGGTGATGAAGGTAGCGGTGCCGTACTTGGTAAATTGTTGGTTGGTGATGTCCTTAAAAACCAGCTCCCGAAACACCTTTGCGACAAATTCCTTGCTCAGTTCGAACTTGACCGTTTGACTATTATCAAACGCGTTTACAAAGAACCTGCTGGTAACAGATTCCTTGCTTCTTTGTCTCCGTTCCTTATTCAGAACATCGAAGAACCGTCAATCCACCGTCTTGTTCTTAACGCATTCAAAGCATTCTTTGTACGCAACATCCAGAACTATGACAACTACAAGAACCTTCCGGTTAACTTCGTAGGTTCCGTAGCTCTATATTACCGCCCGGTACTTGAAGAAGCGGCTGCAGCTCTTGACATCACAATCGGTAACATCATTAAGAGCCCGATGGAAGGACTTATTGAATATCACTCAAAATAATAATTTATAAAACCTAATTTGTTATGGCATTCGTAAAAATTTCAGAACAGTCATCACTATACAACGATCTTGAAAAAAAATCGGTAAACGAAATTCTTACTGAAATCAATCAGGAAGACCACAAAGTTGCAGACGCAGTTCAAAAAACTATCCCTGCAATCACAGAACTTGTAGAAAAAATTGTTGAAAGAATGAAAAAAGGCGGACGTATCTTCTACATGGGAGCAGGTACATCAGGTCGTCTTGGCGTTCTTGACGCATCAGAAATTCCTCCGACATTCGGTATGGATCCTTCTTGGGTTATCGGTCTTATCGCAGGTGGTGACATTGCATTGAGAAATCCGGTTGAAAATGCAGAAGACGATATGGCTCAGGCTTGGAGAGACCTTCAGGCTCACAACATCACTCCGATGGATACAGTTATCGGTATCGCTGCATCAGGTACAACTCCTTACGTTATCGGCGCTCTTCGTGAAGCTCGCAAATTCGGTTGTTTGACAGGTGCTATCACAAGTAACCCGGACGCTCCGATTTCTCAGGAAGCTGAAATTGCTATGGAAATGGTTGTAGGTCCAGAATACGTTTCTGGTAGCTCTCGTATGAAATCAGGTACAGGTCAAAAAATGATTTGCAACATGATTACTACAGCAACCATGATCAAAATGGGTCGTGTAAAAGGTAACAAGATGGTAAATATGCAGCTTAGCAACGCCAAACTTGTAGACCGCGGTACACGTATGATTGTTGACGAAATCGGCTTGCCTTACGATGAAGCAAAACGCTTACTTCTTCTTCACGGTGAAGTTAAAAAAGCAATCGACGCATATAACGCTGGTAAATAATAAAAAGATGATGATTAAACGACTTTTAGTTGGTTGCTTTCTGGGTGTTTCATCATTAACTATGTTTGCTCAAAGCGAATACAATTATTTGTCAGAAGCCAAACCTGTTGAATATACATACAACGACTACTATTACCAGCGCAGTTCCATGTTCAAGGAACTGCCGGTAACAGAAGGCGACTTTATATTCCTTGGTGACAGCCTGACAGACGGAGGACAATGGAGCGAAATGTTTGATAACGGCAGCGTGAAAAACCGCGGCATTATCAGCGATATTGTTCAGGGTGTTTACGACCGCGTGGATTACGTTCTTAAAGGTCAGCCGAAAAAAATGTTCCTGATGATTGGGGTAAACGACATTTCCCATCATCTGACAAACGACAGTATCGTTGACGCTGTTGAAAAACTGGTTGTCCGTATCAGAAAAGAATCTCCGAAAACTGAGTTGCACCTTCAGAGCTGCCTTCCGATCAACAATTCATTCAGAAGATACAAAAACATCTTCAACAAAGAAGATTCAGTCCGCATTATAAATGTTCTTTTGGAACAGGTTGCCGAAAAGCACGATATCAAGTGGATTAATCTTTATCCTGCGTTTGCCGACAGACAGTGCAATCTGCGCAAAGAGTTGACAAGCGACGGTCTTCACCTTAACGAACAGGGATACAAAATATGGCGCAACCGCGTTGTGAAATATATCGACCCTGAATTGAAATTCGACGACAACGAACCGTTGTACAAAATCGGTAACGAAGACTTCGTACTTGTTGGCAATTCAATCGTCAGATATGCAGAATGGGGTGAACTTATGGGCGACCATAAAGTAAAAGACCGCGGAACAGGTGCTGATGTTGTAACATATTTGCCTAATCTGGCAAAGAACGTTGCAAAGAACGCTCCGAAAGGAATTTTGTTGCTGTCTTCTTTCAACGCTGTAGAAAATACTTCGAAAGGTCTGAATGTAAGTCCTGACTTTGATGCGGATGAAATCGTCAGCAAGATGGAGCAGGCAATCCTTGCAGTGAAGGAAGTTTCTCCTTCAACAGTTATCTATCTTCAGAGCCTTACTCCGGTAAATTCAACTTACAAGAAGTATGCAGGCTTTGCAGACAAGGCGAAAGCATTAAAAAACGTCAATAAAAAGCTTAGAAAACTGGCTAAAAAGCACAAAGTTGTATGGCTTGACCTTTATCCTGTCTTTGCTGACAAAGACGGTAATCTGAAGGCTGAGTTTACCAACGACGGTTTTCACTTGATGGGAAAAGGCTACAAAGCTTGGGCTGACGTTCTTAAAAATACTTTGAACCAATAGATAGTATTTTATATATCAAGCGGTATTCGCTGACATGTGTCACGGATACCGCTTTTTTTGTTGTCCGGCTGTTCGTTTCGTATTAAAAAATGTTGAAATAAATGATATTCACATGTATATATTTTGAGAAGGCGGCGAAAAGGCGTAATTTTACTAATTAAAATCTAAGACACTGAAATTATGAAAAAAATATTGTCATCACTTTTGGTATTTCTGGCATCAGTAGGTTTTGCCTTTGCGCAGGATACTGCCGTAGAACAGCCGAAGACTATGTTTGAGTATCCCATTATCAATGATACTATTAAATCATTTGAAAAAAGAGCAAACATATTTGTTTCAAAATTCTGGGACAACTGCAATTTGAGTCGTCCTATTACTGACAAAGAAGGCTTTGAAGCGGCATTCGTGGATTATGTAACATTCTTCCGATATGCGCATAAGAACATTGTCAAAAGTTCCGTGAACAACCTGATGAACAAAGCTCAGTCCAATATGGCAAACTTTTGGATGATTGCGGACGCTGCAGAGAAGTATCTTTATTCAAACGATGCGGTGCTTATCAGCGATGAGGCATATATGCTGTTCCTTAATGATATCGTTCGCTCAACCAATGTAAAGAAATCCGAAAAGGAAAGATACAAACACCAGATTATGAAAATCAACGGCAACCAGTTGGGTATGGTTGCTCCGGAAGTGAAAATGGTTGACGTGAACAAGGATAAAGTGGAATTAAAAGAGATTACAGCTCCGACTACATTCCTATTCTTTAACGATCCTGGTTGTGAAGACTGCAGCCTTGCAAGATTGAGACTTTCTACAAATGTCGTGCTGAACCAGCTTATCAAAGAAAATCAGGTGGCATTTGTATGCATCTATCCGGCAGAATACAATGACGAATGGGTGGCAGAAGCAAAACAGTATACAGATACATGGATTGTTGTTGCAGCAGAAGATGCTGATGAATATTACGATTTGAGAAATTCTCCGACAATCTACGCGCTTGACAGAGACAAAAAGATTATGTCGAGAACTGTAACAGTGGAAGAAATTTTAAGCCTTGTTTCCCAATAAGGATTATTAAAATAAAGAAATATATTAACTTTGCTTTTGAATTTAAATAACTCGATATTATGATGCGGATTTTGAAAAATATTTTTATGTGGGGTACCACATATACTTATTCCAATATCTCAAGACTGTTTATCCGTCTTTTTGTAGGTATTTTGTTCCTTAAATTCGGCATCAGTCACACGTTGAAATTTGCTGCATTGTCAGTTCAATTTCCGGAAGTGTTGGGAATGTCCGGCAGTGTCTCTCTTTCCTGTGTTATCGGTATAGAACTAATCTGTTCTCTATTGCTGATGACAGGTCTTTTGACAAGATACGCATGTATCCCGGCATTGTTTACAATGATTCTGGCAATCGTTAAGACCATGTCTTGCGAAAGATATTCATTTGTGGAAAATCTTGCGGACATTGATTTGATGGATCCGGTTTATATTCCTGTACTATTCTCCGGAATCCTGATTTATCTGCTTCTTGCAGGTCCGGGCAAAATTTCACTGGATTATTTGATTTCACTACACTTGATTAATAAAAACGAAGATTTTCAGGACGATGACAAATTGACTGAAGCGTAATTTGTTTATCGCGGGCTAAAGTAATTTATGAAAATAGCAGTATTGATATCAGGCGGTGTTGACAGTGCGGTTGTAGTTCACAAATTGAAAGAAGAGGGACATGACTTGCATTTGTTTTATATCCGTATTGGTATGGACAACGGAGAAGGCGATTGCTCTGCAGAAGAAGACATTGAAATGTGTACATTCATTGCACGCAAATACGGTTTGCCTTTTGATGTGGTATCCCTTCATCAGGAATATTGGGACAATGTCATGGAATATGCATTGAGAACCGTCCGCCAGGGATTGACTCCTAATCCTGATATGATGTGCAACAAAATGATAAAATTTGGCTATTTCGAGCAGCGTTGGGGTAAGGATTTCGACCTTACAGCAACCGGACACTATGCGTCAACCGACTTCATCAACGATACCAAATATCTTGCTACCGCGGTAGACCCGGTGAAAGACCAGACCGACTTCCTTGCTCAAATTAGCTACGACCAGTTGAAGCATCTGATTTTTCCTCTTGGTGCAATGCCGAAGAGCGAAGTCCGCGAAACTGCTATTGCGGCAAATTTGCCGAATGCGTATCGTAAGGATAGTCAGGGTATATGCTTCTTGGGTAAAATCAACTACAATGACTTTATCCGCCGTCATCTTGGCGAAAAGAAAGGCAATATCATAGAGATTGAAACCGGCAAAAAAATCGGAGAGCACAAAGGCTTTTGGTTTCACACTATCGGACAGAGAAAAGGTCTCGGATTGAGTGGCGGTCCGTGGTATGTTGTGAAAAAGAACGTACACGACAATGTGGTGTATGTCAGCAACGGCTACGATACCGAAAAACAGTACGGCAACATTATCCACCTTGATGAAATGCACTTCATTTCAGGTAACCCGTGGGCTAATGTAGAAGACCCGGTAAAAATTACATTCAAAAACCGACACATGCCGGAATTTATCCCTGCAAAACTTGTTCACCTGACCGAAGACGAGTATTATATCGAATCTTCACGAAAAGTTCAGGGAATCGCTCCGGGACAGTTTGCCGTGATTTATGATGAGGCTTCTCATTTGTGCTATGGCAGCGGTATTATTACAGGACAAAAGATTAAATTGGAATCATAAAGGATGGAACGTGTAAAACTTTCAGTTTACGGAATTACATACAGCGAGGTTCAGAGTGGAGCATATGCACTGATTCTTGCGCAGGAAGACGGTCCTTACCGAATCCCTGTCGTTGTAGGAGTGTCCGAAGCGCAGAGTATTGCGGTAAAACTGAGGGGAATTGCACCGAAACGTCCGCTTTCTCACGATTTGTTTACCAGCGTGGCCCAGGCATTCGGAATCAGACTTAAAGAGGTCTTTATTTCAAAATATGAAGACGGTGTATTTTATTCCGATATGAAATTTACTGACGGGGATCGCGAAATTATTATAGACGCCCGCACATCCGATGCTGTGGCAGCCGCATTGCGTTCCAATGCTCCGATATATACCACACAGGAGATTATTGAGAAGACCGGATTCTTGTTGGGCGACCACGAAATGACTCCGCACGAAAAACGTGCCACTATTACCGAAAACTCAGAAGAAGTCGGTCTTGAAAGATATACCGTTGATCAGCTGAGAAAGATGATGCAAAAGTGTGTCGACCGTGAAGAGTACGAGCGTGCCGCTGAAATAAAGACTGTAATTGAAAGCAAACTTGAAAAGTAGGTTTTGTAATCTATTGAAAAAAAACTGAATATTTAAATCTAAAAATCATAAAAAAATATGGGACATTTAAAATTCCGCCTGATTGTGATGAATTTCCTTCAGTTCGCTGTATGGGGGGCATATCTGACATCCATGGGGGCATATTTAGCAACATCAGGCCAGGCAGAACATATCGGTCTGTTTTATGCCGTACAGGGTATCGTTTCTTTGTTTATGCCGGCAGTAATCGGTATTATCGCAGACCGTTTGATTCAGGCTCAAAAACTTTTGGGTATTTGTCACGGTCTTGCGGCAATTTTTATGGCTGCGGGAGGTCTATACGCAATTTCAACACCGGAACTTCAGTTTGGTCCGCTGTTCTCTTTATACACTATGAGTGTGGCATTCTACATGCCGACAATTGCTCTTTCAAACTCTGTAGCTTATACAGGTCTTGAAAAAGCAGGACTGGACACTGTAACACATTTCCCGCCGATCCGTATTTTCGGTACTATCGGTTTCATCTGTGCTATGTGGCTTGTCGATTTGATGGGCTTCCAGACATCTTGCAACCAGTTCTTCGTTTCAGCCGTATTCGGAGTTTTGCTTGCCATGTATTCATTCACATTGCCTGAATGTCCGGTTAACAAGGGCGCAGAAAAGAGTTCCATTTCAGAGGCTCTTGGTCTGAATGCTTTCAAACTGTTCAAACAGAAAAGAATGGCAATCTTCTTTATTTTCTCAATGCTGTTAGGTGTTTCTTTGCAGATTACCAACGGTTTTGCAAACCCGTTCATCCAGTCATTCGGAGGTATCCCGGAATTTGCGGAAACATTTGCCGTTCAGCACGCAAATATTTTGATTTCATTGTCACAGATTTCAGAAACATTGTGTATCCTTTTGATTCCGTTTGCTTTGAAACATTTCGGTATCAAGAAAGTTATGCTTATCGCCATGTTTGCATGGGTATTCCGTTTCGGTTTGTTCGGATTGGGCGACCCGGGATCAGGCGTATGGATGTTCGTGCTTTCAATGATTGTATACGGTGTGGCATTTGACTTCTTCAACATCTCAGGCTCTTTGTTCGTTGATAAAGAAACAACAAAAGATATCCGTTCAAGTGCACAGGGTTTGTTCATGATTATGACAAATGGTATCGGTGCAACTATCGGTACACTCGGCGCACAGGTTGTTGTAAACCATTTTGTAAACGGTCAGGCTGCAGGTCTTCCACAAATCGAAGGCTGGAGCACTACATGGTTGATATTTGCCGCTTACGCACTGGTTGTAGGCGTATTGTTCGCATTGATTTTCCGCGAAAACAAAAAGTCTGCGGAATAATATATTAAAAGAAAAGATTTATGCATCAGTTTTATGCTCCCGACATAGCCGAAACATTAGTTTTGCCGCAGGAAGAATCCCAGCATGCCGTAAAGGTGCTTCGTCTGGGTGAAGGCGACGAAATCGAGGTGGTTGACGGTGCGGGTATGCGGTATATTTGTAAAATCACATTTGCGCATCAGAAACATTGCGGAGTGGAAATCGTTGAAACAATCGAGCAGCCCAATCACTGGGGATGTTCCATCGTTATCGGTATCGCTCCGACAAAAAACATCGACCGCATCGAATGGATGGCGGAAAAATGTACTGAAGCGGGCATTGATAGGATAATACCATTGAAATGCCGTTTTTCCGAGCGTAAGGAGCTTAAAACAGAACGCCTGAATAAAATCCTTGTTTCAGCGATGAAACAGTCACTGAAGGCAAGTCTGCCGGTTCTGGATGAAATGACACCGGTTAAAGAAATCCTGAATATGGATTTCAAAGGGCAGAAGTTTATTGCCTACTGCGATAAAAACATCGAACGCAAGGTGCTGGCAAAAGAATATAAAGCCGGCAGCGACGTATTGATGCTTATCGGCCCCGAGGGCGACTTCAGTCCCGAGGAGGTAGAATTGGCGCTTGAACGCGGTTTCGTGCCTGTAACGCTTGGAAACAGCCGTTTCCGTACGGAATCTGCTGCAGTGTTTGCCTGCAACGCCGTTCATGTCATCAATCAGCAGAATCAGGAATAAACAGGCAGACCGTAATAAAAGTACTACGAAAGAAAGAACGAAAGAAAGAAAAACGGAAGAAAATATAAAAAATCCGCCACGGAAAACCGCGACGGATTTTTTTGTATCTGATGTTGATGTTATGCCTGTGTAAGAAGGAATTTTTTGAACTTGCTGAATGAAGCGGAAATCTTCACGGTCTTCTTTTCTCCGTTCATGAAAGTCTTCAGCTTGTCCGGAATTTCAAGGTCCAGACCTGTAATACGGTCGACGGTAGATTTGAATTTCGCAGGGTGGGCGGTTTCAATGAAGATACCGATTTCGCCCGGCTGCAGATTCTCTTTCAGTCCTCGGTAAGCTACGGCACCGTGTGTATCCAGCAGATAACTTTCGTTCTTGTAGGTCTCTTCCAGTGTCTCTGCAATCTGCTCGTCGGTGTAAGTACATCCTACGATATCTTTGCGGACTTCATCCACATTGCTGTGGTACAAATCCATAATACGCGCAAAGTTGCTCGGGTCTCCGACATCCATTGCGTTGGCAATAGTCTGAATGGATTTCTTCGGGGTATAAACACCGGTCTGAAGGTATTTGTAGAACACGTCATTGCGGTTGTTGGCAGCAATAAAGCGTTTGACCGGAAGTCCCATACGTTTGCCGATAAGAGCGGAACAGATGTTGCCGAAATTGCCGCTCGGTACGGATATTACGATATTGTCAAGCGGCTGTTCGCGTTTGGACAGCTGTGCAAGTGCATAGAAGTAGTAGAACATCTGTGGAAGAAAACGCGCCACGTTGATGGAGTTGGCACTTGTCAGTTTCATCGCTTTGTTCAGGTCCTCGTCCATGAATGCGCTCTTAACAAGAGCCTGACAGTCGTCAAAAGTACCGTTTACTTCGACAGCTGTGATATTTTTGCCCAAAGTGGTAAACTGGGATTCCTGGATTTTGCTGACTTTTCCGTGAGGGTAAAGAACATATACTTTTACGCCCGGAACACCGAGAAAACCATTGGCAACTGCGCTGCCGGTATCGCCGGATGTTGCAACAAGAATATTGATATCTTTTCCGTTCCGGTTTTCATTGAAATGTCCCAGCATACGGGCCATAAAACGTGCGCCGACATCTTTAAATGCCAGTGTAGGGCCGTGGAACAATTCAAGACTGTATCTGTTGTCATTCAGATATACCAGCGGAATATCAAAATTCATGGTGTCGTAAACGATGTCTTTCAGTATATCCGAATCTATATCTTCTCCAAAAAGTGTGTTTGCAACAACATAGGAAATTTCCTGCAATGTCATGCTGGACATGTTCTTAAAGAAAGCTTTCGGGAATGTCGGAATCCGTTCCGGCATATACAGACCTTTGTCGGGTGCGAGACCCTTGATCACGGCTTCTTTAAGGGTTACTTTATGTGTTTTGTCGTTAGTGCTGTAGTATTTCATTACAAATATATATTCGTTATATATTATAACGATTTTCTGCGTAAAAAAGTATTCATAAACTCATCTTTTATCATATTTCCGAGTGAACCTTTTTTTGCGTCAAATTCGTTGTATGATTTAATGCCGTCAGGCTTGATATTTTTGTCGTAAATCATCACCGGAACCGGGTCTGCCGAATGGGTACGGATAGCGCACGGAGTCGGGTGGTCGGGCAGAACGGCGACTCTGACATCGGCGTCCGATTTATCCAGAGCCTCAAATACAGGCTTGCAAATCCGGGAGTCAAAATTCTCTATGGTTTTGACTTTCAGATTGTAATCGCCTTCGTGTCCGGCTTCATCGCTGGCTTCGATATGAAGAAATACGAAATCGTTGGTTTCAAGAGCTTCAAGTGCTGCTGCGGCTTTGCCTTCGTAGTTGGTGTCATACAAACCGGTAGCCCCGTCAACAAGTATAGGTTTCAGTCCGGCATAGATACCGATGCCCAGTATCAAATCGACGGCAGAGATAACAACTCCGTTTTTTATCGGATATTTTGCGAACAAATGCTCCATTTCCGGCTTGTAGCCCGGAGACCACGGCCAAATGCTGTTTGCAGTGTCCTTGCCTGCCGCTTTGCGTTTCAAATTTACGGGATGATTTTCCAGAATCTGCTGTGATTCCAGAATAAGTCTGTTTATCAGTCCTGCAGTTTTTTGAGCTTCCGGAATTTCGGGTTTTACGAGTATATCGCGAAACGGAGTTCCCGGGACATCGTGCGGAGGTGTACACAAGACTTCTTTTCTGCCGTTTTTGATTTTCAGCAGATTGCGGTAGGACACTCCGGTATGGAATGATACACCGTAATGAGACAGCCCTTCGTTCAGTGCTTTTATCAGTTCGTCGGACTCTTTGGTTGTGATATGTCCGGCAGAATGATTTTTGAGAATACCGCCGGTAATATTGACAAGATTGCATCTCATCGCCATTTCGTCCGGAAGGATGTTGACTCCAATGCTGGTTGCTTCAAGCGAACCGCGGCCTTCATACACCGATTTGACATCATATCCCAGCAGGGAAAGATGCGCAATTTCGCTGCCGGGCGAAAATCCGTCCGGCACTGTATTCAGTGTTCCGTGTATTGATTTTTCTGCAATCCGGTCCAGTGTCGGGGTGTTTGCAGCCTGGAGCGGAGTCATGTTGCCCAATTCGGGAATCGGGGTATCGGCCATGCCGTCTCCAAGAATAATCAGATATTTCATGATATCAAGTTTCCTATCGGATATTTGCGATACTGATGATATCGGCAAATACACCTGCAGCAGTAACGGCAGCTCCTGCTCCGTAACCTTTGATTTCCATCGGATATTCCTTGTATCGTTCTGTAGTCAAAAGGATTACGTTGTTACTGCCTTCCAGCGAATAGAACGGGTGTCCCGGTGCAACTTCTTGCAACCCTACGGACAATTCTCCGTTTTCAAGGCCGGCAACAAAGCGGAAATGCTTGTTTTCCTGCTGTGCTTTAGCGCGTTTAGCTTCAAATTCGGCATCCAGAGATTTTATGTTGGTCATAAAGTCGTCTACGGAACCCTCGAACAATTCCTGAGGAATGAACAGATTTCGTTTGACGTCGTCCTGGTCGAATTCATAACCGGATTCGCGTGAAAGAATAACCAGTTTTCGGATAACATCTTTGCCGCTCAAGTCGATGCGAGGGTCCGGTTCGCTGTATTTCGCTTCACGGGCCATTTCGACAGCCTTGCTCAATGTAATCCTGTCACTGATTGTGTTGAATATATAGTTAAGCGTACCAGAAAGTACGGCTTCGATTTTAAGAATCTTGTCGCCTGAGTTTATCAAACTGTTGATAGTGTTGATAATCGGCAGACCTGCGCCCACATTGGTTTCGAAAAGGAATTTGACACCTTTTTCGGCGGCAATATGTTTCAGTTTGCTGTAATTTGCGTACGGAGATGAGGCTGCAATCTTGTTGGCTGCAACGACATGTACGTTGTGAGAAAGCAAATCGGCGTATATGTTGGCGATATCTTCGCTTGCGGTACAGTCGATAAATACCGGGTTGAAGATATTCATGTTGATAATCTGAGTCTTGATAGTCTCCGGAGAGGCTTGCAGCTCGGAATTTTCAAGTGCTTCTTTGTAGTTGTTGATATCGATACCTTCGCGGTTGAAAATACATTTGCGTGAGTTGGAAATACCTACCACGCGAAGTTCAAGCGATTTGTTGGTACGAAGATTTTCCTGCTGTGCATTGATTTGTTCCAGCAGATTCTTTCCGACAGTTCCGATACCTGTAAGGAAGAGGTTCAAAACCTGGTTCTGAGACAGGAAGAAAGAGTCGTGTATGACGTTGAGTGCTTTGCGAAGATTGGCGTGGCGGATAACGAATGAAATGTTGGTTTCCGATGCACCCTGTGCACATGCAATGACGTTGATACCGTTACGTCCCAGCGTATTGAACAGTTTACCAGCAATACCCGGAGTATGTTTCATGTTTTCACCGACAATCGCAACGGTAGCAAGGTCGCGTTCCTGTTCGATGTTGCTGATGGCACCTGTTCCAAGCTCTACGGCAAATTCCTCGTTCAAAACCTGCACGGCGGTATCCGCATCGCAGTTCTTGACCGCAAATGAGGTGTTGTGTTCTGATGATGCCTGAGATACAAGGAACACGCTGACTCCGTTCTTGGCAAGAGTGTTGAAGATTCGCGAGTTGATACCGATAACGCCCACCATGCCAAAACCGGTCAAAGTAATCAAACAGGTATCGTTAATGGAAGAGATACCTTTGATTGATTTGCCGCCGGATTTGCATGCGCCGGATTCGTAGATACGGGATCCCGGAGCGGACGGGTTGAAGGTATTCTTGATGAAAATCGGAATATTCTTGCGGAAAACCGGATAGATTGTCGGAGGATAAACCACTTTTGCACCGAAGTTGCACAACTCCATCGCTTCAATGAACGAAAGTTCGTTGATGATGTATGCGTTGCTGATCACTCTCGGGTCTGCAGTCATGAATCCGTCTACGTCGGTCCAGATTTCAAGCGCTTCCGCATTCAGAGCGGCTGCAATCAAAGACGCAGTGTAGTCGCTGCCGCCGCGGCCGAGGTTGGAGATGTCTCCGGTGTCGCGGTTGGATGCAATGAATCCCGGTACTACGGCAACTTTGCCGTCGAAGTCTTTGAAAGTTTCGCAGATCAGTTTGTTGGTCAAATCTACATCTGCAATATGTTTGTTAAACTGTTTTTCTGTTTTGATGAAATTTCTGGAATCGAAGTGGCGCGCATTGTCGATAATACGGCTGATAATTACGGAAGAAAGTCTTTCTCCGTAGCTTACGATGATATCCAGAGTACGCTGCGACAAATCCTTGATCAAAGCAACCCCGCGGAAGATGTTTCCGAGTTCTTCAAGAAGGGGAGTTGTAATGGAGCGTACGTCAAGCTGTTTGTTTTCCGGAACAACCTGACTGATGATATTGTTGTGGCGTTCTACAATTTGGGCATAGTCCTGCAAATAGCTGATATCGCCTTTGGAGGCTGCATTTGCTGTGCTGATAAGTTTGTCGGTCAATCCGCCGAGTGCAGATACGACAACAATAACCCGGTCATCACAATTTTCGACTATATTTTTAACGTGCAACAGACTTTCCGCTGTTCCTACCGATGTACCACCAAATTTTAGTACTTTCATTTGCTTTCTTTTTCAGTTTTTAGAACACAATAGATGTGTGGAATATATTTGATGTAAAGATATAATTTTTTGTCCGAAATACGGGTACGTGCTTGAGTTTATTAGGGTTTTATAATAATTTTTTATTAATTTAGTCTGAAAATAGCGGATATGAGCAGAAGCGAAGATTTATATGAATTGAATATCGTCCAGAATTTGCCCGAAGTCGGGGATTTGCTGGTTGCCGCACCGTTGCTGGATGACGGCGTTTTCGAACATTCCGTTGTGATGATGGTGGAAAAAGGGGATGACGGCAGCGATTTGGGACTTGTACTGAATCAGCGTTCTATCTATACACTTGACGAAATCTTCACCGATATGGGGATTCTGATGAAAGTTCCCGTGTATTGCGGCGGTCCGGTCGGACTGAACAAACTGTTTTATATCCATACGCTCGGAGAACTGTTTCCCGGTTCTCTCGAGATAAAAGACGGTCTGTATATGAACGGCGATTTGAAACAGATTGTGGAATATATCAATGCCGGATATCCCGTGGAGGGCTGCATCCGTTTCTTTGTTGGCTACAGTGGCTGGTCTCCCGAACAACTCGAACGTGAAATCGGGGAGGAATCCTGGGCGGTTGTGAAACCGGAGTCCGGTTACGGAAAACTGCTGAACGGTCAGGGCGCAAAATACTGGAGGTCTATGCTCAATAACCTTGACGAGCGGTTCCTGAAATGGAAATCAATACCGAATTATCCTGATCTTAATTAATCTGCAACGATTTGCATGAATACGGCGTCGTAATATTCAGTGCCGCGTCTCAACCATGCCTTCATGGTTCCGCATTCCTCAAATCCCGCTTTTTTGAAAGCTGAAATGCTGTGTGTGTTGTCAGTCGCGATGATGCAGTGGCATTGCTTCAATCCCAGATAGAAGAACGCATATTCTTTGGCCAGTTCCAGAGTCTTTGCTCCGTAACCCAGGTTTTGAAATTCATAATCGACAAGAATCCCGATAGCTACGCGGCGGTTGAACGGGTCGAAATCGAACAAATCCAGAGCCCCGACACTCTTTTCGGTGCCGTTCTCCTGAATGATAAAGCGAATCTGGTGACTTTTGTAAATATCTCCGTCGTAGTTTTTCAGATAATCCCAGAGAATGTGTTTGGTATACGGTGCGATTGTGCTGCTGACATCCCACAACCTGGTGTCGTTTTCCCATCTCAACATATCCTCCAAATCCGTAGCTTCAAGTGCGCGGAGTGTTATCTTGTCGTCTTTAAGAATCTCTTTCACAATACATTCATTTTAGGAGTAATTATTACGCCGCAAACGGAAGAGTAAATATGGAAATTCCGGTTTGCTTTGCTCTTTTCGTTCAAGGTAGCTACAATCTGACTGTAGTTCAGATATCTGCCGTCAAGCAGAATATCCGTAGCATTACAGTTTTCCGGAATATTTTCAGCCTCTGTAATCTCGGGATTGCCGTAATTTTTGCGGATGCGTTCTTTCAAATCTTCGGCATTGTCGGAAATTAACAGCCAGTTGTTGCCGGAAACAATCTCCTGTTTCTTTCTGCCGAACAGTCTGCCGACGGCGCGCTTGATCATGGCAACGCCCGCGCGGACGAATATGCCGGTTTTTACGAATATATAGTAGGGTGCCGAATAGTTCGGGTAATGTTTGCGGAAAAATATTAGCATCGCATCGTAGAAGACCTGTACGTATTTGAACGAGTCTTTCTTGGTGCTCTCGCCTTTGTAGTGGATAATCGGTTGCGGCAGATACCAGTTGTCGTAGCCTTTCAGCGTGATTCTGTAGGACAAATCGATATCTTCGCCGTACATGAAGAAACTTTCGTCAAAACCGTCGATTTTCTGCAGCAATCCGGTCCGGATTACCATGTAAGCTCCCGCCATAATCTCGATTTTGTGTTCCTCCTTCTCGGAAAGATATCTCAAATGATATCTGGCGAATCGCGGAGACATCGGGAACAGTTTGGACAACCCGAAAATCTTGCAGAATGAAACCCATGGAGTAGGGAACGCACGTTTGGATTCCGGAAGGAATACGCCGTTGCCGTCAATCATCTTGGTGCCGATTGCACCGCATTTGCTGTCGCTTTCCATCTTGGCAATCGCTGCAGAAATAGCCTCCCGCGTAATAACGGTATCCGGATTCAAAATCAGACAGTATTTCCCTTTTGCCAGATTTATCGCCTGATTGTTGGCTTTGGCAAAGCCGGTATTCTCTTTGTTTTCGATAAAAATTACGTTCGGAAACAGTTTCTTCGAATATTCTACGGAGTCGTCTCCGGAGTTGTTGTCAACAACATATATCTCGTTGGGGATATCTTCAAGCGCTTCAATCACGGAATGAAGAGTTTGCGCCAAAAAGTATTTGACGCGGTAATTGACGATGATAACGCTTAATTGTATGCTGTTGTCCATATTTTCCGTAAGTTTCTTTAATATTAACGGAGATAAAGCAAATATAGTACAAATTTTACGGTATAAAAAAAAAGGAGATTTTCGTTAGAAAACCTCCTTTGCAGTGACCCCGACAGGATTCAAACCTGTAACCTCTTGATCCGTAGTCAAGTGCTCTATTCAGTTAAGCTACGGGGCCATTTCCGTTTTGCGAATGCAAAGTTATGTACATTTTTAGAATTAACAAAATATTTTCGAAAAAAAAATTGAATTTATTTCAAGAATTTCTGTGCAGGAAGGAAAATACCGAAGCTGACGCCGAAATTCCAGTTCTTTTTCGGGTAGCTCAGATAGTTTCCGTAAACGCTGAGTGCCGCAAACGGGAAGTTGTAGACTACGGAAAGTTCTCCCATGAATTGCGGATTGCCGAACCAGTCGCCGTATTCGGAGTTGTCCGGAGTTACCTCCTTGATTTTTCTTGCCGGAACAAATGCGTAGAATTCTGAACGGACCTGCAGGTTCGGAGTAATCAGCGCAATCGGCAATATACCTGCCGCTGCATATGAATTGGCTCTGAATGCCGGATTGAACGAGTTTTCCGTAGCAGGTGTCGGAGTGAATGCAGGCGCCTGAATTACGTTGGCGTTGTGACCTTCAAGCAATTTTTTGGTGGATGCAACGATATTTCCTTTGACACCCAGTGCGAAATGCTTGCCGAAATTCCAGTATTTGCTACCTTCAAGTTCCACCTTTATCCAGCTGCAATCCTTGGATTTGTCAATCTTGCAACCCTGCGGCATATATCTGTACTGTCCGAGAATGCCCATGGCGGTCACGGAGTAGGAGTAACCCCTGGTCGGATAGTTGACATAGTTTAGATAGTTGGAACCTATTTTTGCATACAACTGTCCGAGTTTGTATTTGGCTTCGTCCTGTTTGGTTGCCAGATAATCCTGTACGGTGGTCGGATAGAATTTGTCCCTCAAATATCCGTAACCCACGCCGATTTCAAATTTGTGACGTCTGCCGACGGCAATATCGTATTTCAGTCTGATATAGTTCTCATAGTTAAGGATAAATGTCGGATTGTCGTCCTCAAAGAAAAGCATGTTGCTTTCGTAGAACTTGTTTTTGGACATCACCCCCTGCAGTACGAATTCGGATGCGAACGGAGTTCTCAACGCAATCCTGGCATTCAATTCTCCGGCATGGTAGGTCTGTCCGATCCATGCGGAAATACTGCCTGTAAACGAGTTCAGGCTTAATGTACTGTATTTCGCAGACAGGAACAGCATACTGTTGGTGCTTGATGTCAGATAGCCGCCGGCTCCGATACCGATATTGTTTTTCGGTGTCAGATTCATGTCGAGATTAAACAAATTGGTGGCTTTGTTGTATTTCGCTCTCGGAATCAAATCGCTGACTTTTCCGGTTGAGATGGTTTTGTAGTAAGCGTCTTTAGTATCGTTCAGTGACAGATATTTGTCATTTTTGTCGTTCTCCCGGTCGAAAACATAGCGGACATAGTCGTTCTGGTCTATGCTGCCGCCGTGTACGCTGATATCTTTGAATCTCAGTTCCGGAGTATTGCTTCTGAAAATTTTCCGTTTCATCCTGATACTTTCCGGCAGGACTCTTCGGTTGACTCTTGCTCTGATGGAGTCTATGATTTTTATCGTATTGTCGTAGCCGACCTGATAAATGGCCTTCGCTTTCGGGAAATCCAGCAATCCATAGTCGGACAAGTCCAGTTCCAGCTTGATACCGTCTTTTTTGTTTACCGAGTCGCTTTGTGGCTGGATAACCATGGTTTCAATCAGTTTGACAATATTTGCATCGTCGATACTGTCGCCCTTGGAAACGATGTCAACACCGAGAATGAAAGAGGGTGCGAAATCCTTTTTCATCACGTCTACCGGGAAGTTGTTGTACACGCCGCCGTCAACCATTGTTGCACCGTTGATTTTAATCGGTTTGAAAACCAGCGGAAAGCTCATGGATGCACGGATAGCGTCACCCAGATCACCCGAAGAGAAGACGACCTCACGTTTGTTGTAAACGTCGGAGCCTATACATCGGAACGGGACGAAAAGATTGTTGAAGTTTCCTCCGCACTGCGCTGTGAACGGCGCAAACAGCTCCATAAACGCGAAATTCATCGGAATCGGGTTGATGAGGCTCTTCGGAAGAAAATCCATGGAAACCGCTGCAGAATCTTTCAGATTGAAATTCAGGTTGAAAAATTCCGGTGACGGATTCTGTTTGTTGAAATAAAATTTGTAATTATCTTCAATCTGACCTGTAGACCAGTGTGCAAATTTGGGGGACAGCAGCAATTCCATCATCTCTTCGGAGGTGTAGCCGGTGGCGTAAAGTCCGCCGATAATGGAGCCCATTGAAGTTCCTGTGATGTAGTCAATCGGAATGCCGTTTTCTTCGAGTGCTTTTATCACTCCGACGTGGGCAATACCTTTTGCGCCTCCTCCGCTAAGAACAAGTCCAACGGATTGGGCAGACACCAGATTTGTATATAAAAAGATAAACAAAGTTAGAATTGAAAATAATTTTTTTGTCATTTATTTGCTGTTGTTGTCGGTTATAAATGAATCTTTAAAGCCGATAAAGTACAGGATACCGTCGATACCGATGGTACTGATACTTTGTTCTGCAGTAGCCTTTACTTTTGGTTTTGCGTGGAATGCGATACCCAGACCTGATGAAGAAAGCATCGGAAGGTCGTTGGCACCGTCGCCGACTGCGATAGTCTGTGCGATATCCACATTTTCGAACTGGGCAATCAGACGAAGCAGTTCTGCTTTGCGCTGGCCGCTGACGATTTCGCCGAGATAGCGGCCTGTAAGTTTGCCGTCAATGATTTCAAGTTCGTTGGCATATACGTAGTCAAATCCGAATTTCTCTTTCAGATAGCGTCCGAAATAGGTGAAACCACCGGAAAGAATTGCGGTTTTGAAACCTGCACGTTTAAGCACGGTCATCATTCGGTCCACGCCTTCGGTGATAGGAAGGTTTTCCGCGATTTCGCGCATGACGGATTCGTCAAGACCTTTAAGCAAGGCAACACGTTCTTTGAAACTTTCGTTAAAGTCGATTTCACCGCGCATTGCAGATTCTGTGATGGCTCTTACTTTGTCGCCTACGCCAGCACGTTCAGCAAGCTCGTCGATAACTTCGGTTTCGATAAGGGTGGAATCCATATCGAAGCAAACCAGACGGCGGCAGCGGCGATACATGGTGTCTTCCTGCAGAGAAATATCAAATTCCTGGTTGTCGGAAAGTTCCATGAACTGCATCTGCATTTTTGTACGGTCTTTCGGAGTACCGCGGACGGAGAATTCCACGCATGATTTGGACAACGGCAATTCGTCGTTGTTAATCGGCATACGTCCTGTAAGACGCTGGATACCGTCGATGTTCAGGTTCTGGTCTGCGATAATGTTGGTTACCGCAGAAATGGCTGAAGCTGAAAGCTTGCGGCCGAGAATGGTGATGATATATCTGTTTTTGCCCTGACGGCCTACCCAGTTGGTGTATTCGTCTACGCTGACAGGTGAGAACCGGATCTTGATGCCGAGTTCGTATGATTTGAACAGCAGTTCCTTCAGAATTTCACCGGATTTGCTGCTGTTTGTCTTGAACAGGATGCCGAGTGACAGTGAATGGTGGATGTCAGACTGGCTGATATCCATAATCTGGGCATCGTATTGTGCAAGGATGCCGGTAAGTGTAGCTGTTACGCCCGGACGGTCTTGTCCGTATATATTAATCAGAATTAATTCAATCTCTTCAGTTTTAGTTTCCATTGTATGTTTTGTTGAGTTGATGCATTATATTTGTTTAATCTTCAAAAATAGCAATTATTTTATAAATAGGGCCGCTTTTCTGCTGATTTGTTTTGTCTGAAAATATGCTTTGTTAGCGATGTGTTAAATATTAACATTTGATAAATTTAAGTGTTAAAATTTTAGCGACAGAAAGGATGAAAATACAAGTCTAAAGTGCTGATATTCAGTGGTTGCTTTTGACTGCTTGTTAATAAATTTGGTTTTGAGAAAAATAATTGCTAACTTTGTCCCCGATTTCAAGAAACCGATGGGGCAGAGGCTCCGGTATATCGGTTGATAATCGTCGAAAATCGGCGTGGCTGAATAGTAAGGTTTGTGCCTGATGATTCGGCTTAGTGTGAACTAGAAATTAACTGAATGAACAAATCACTTTTTGTAATTGTGAGTTTTGTTCTGTTGATATTTTCTGCTTCATCTTACTCTTCGAAAGAAGTGGACGCTAAAGTAGGCTGCATTGCACCTGACTTTGCATTGGCGAACGAAGACAACTCCGTTTCGCTGAGAGATATGAAGGGAAAATACGTACTGCTATCGTTCTGGAATTCGGCTGATGCCGATTCGCGCATGAATAATATCAAATATTCATCAACTGCGAAGAACTTTGACAGTGAACTTGCTTTGGTTTCCGTGAACTATGACCGCTGTGAAGAGGTTTATCACGAGATTGTAAAACGAGACAAGTTACAGACCGGCTCCCAATTCTACGATCAGGATGGAAAGATGTCACGAATTTACAGCGACTATCGTCTTGATCAAGGGTATAAAAGTTATCTGATAAATCCTGCGGGAAAGATAATTGCAGAAACCCCTGATGCTTATCAATTGGCAAACATTATTCGTCAATAGTAATTTACTGCGAACCTGATTTTAGGAATCAGATTCGCTTTTTTATTTTATATCGATACCAAATGGGAAATGTGTGTAAGAGCGGGGTGTATACAAAAAAATAACCACCGTCAATTTCTTGACGATGGTTTGTTCGGTGGGCGTTGACGGATTCGAACCGCCGACCCTCTGCTTGTAAGGCAGATGCTCTGAACCAGCTGAGCTAAACGCCCGTTCTTTCGAAAAGCGATGCAAAGGTATGATGAAATTCCTTTACTTCCAAATTTTCGGAGAAGATTTTTTGAAAAATATTCAATTTTTTTCAGAATCGGCTGAATTTGGCAGTAATTTGGTCGCTTTTGCTCCCATATCCTTTAATTTTTCAACACGGCCGATGAGGTTGCCACTGCCGGTTTTCAGCTTCTTCATGGCATCGTCATACTGCTTTTGAGAATTGTCGATGCTTTTACCGATTTTCTCAAGGTCGTTGACAAATCCCGCAAATTTATCGTAAAGTTTGCCGCTTTCGTCAGCAATTTCGATTGCATTCTTGGTTTGCTTGTCGTGCTGCCATATCTGATGAATCAGTTTCAGCGTGGAAATCAGGTGTGTCGGGCTGATAATGGTTACGCGGTTGTCGTATGCATACTGCCACAGTTCCGGGTCTGCCTGCATGGCGGCGATATATGCGCCCTCGTTCGGAATGAACATCATTACGAAGTTGCCGGACTGTTTTACGTAGTCCTGATATTTCTTAACCTTCAATTCTTTGATATGGCTGCGTACGGAGGCGATATGCAGGCTCAGATACTTCTTCTGCTCCTCTGTATCCTCCGCATTGATATAGTTGACGTAGTTTGTCAGCGAAGTCTTGGAGTCGATAATCAGATTCCGTCCGTCCGGCATATTCAGAATAACATCTGGTCGCAGCTGTCCGCCGTTTTCGTTTTTGATGGTTTCACCGTTTTCGTCGGTTGTTGCCTGAATTTTGTAGTTCTCGCCCTCGACAAGTCCCGATTTTTCAAGGATAGTCTGCAATATCATTTCACCCCAGTCGCCCTGAATCTTGGTGTTTCCGCGCAATGCTTTGGATAGTTCCTTCGCTTCCTTGCTGATGCTGTCGTTCATTTCCTGCAACTGTTTGATGTGTTCCTGCAGCTGGTTGCGTTCGGTGTGGTCTTTGATATACTTGTCGTTGATATCCTTTTTGAAACTTTCGATATTTTCTTTCAACGGATTCAAAATTTCTTTGAGTCTGGTTTCGTTGGCTTCTTTGAACGCTTTGGATTTCTCTTCCAGAATTTGCTGGGCGAGGATGTTGAATCTTGCCTCGGATTCTTTGCGCAAAACTGCCGCCTCGTCGGTAATTACGCGGATACGTTCTTCGAGTTTGCCGTTTTGTACGGAAAGTTCGTTGTTGGTTTTCTCCACCTGTTTCATACGTGATTCCGAATTTGCCTTTTCCTGCTCAAGCCTGGCCGTTGCAGTTTTTGTATTTTGCAGTTCGGTGGAAAGACGCACGATTTCCTGACTGTTACGATTGGATTCTTCTTTTGTGTGATTGTGTTTAATCATAGAGATTAACAGAATTACCGCAAGTACCGTGATAATTGAAACATAGATGATGACTTCCATAGAATAAGTATTAAATGTAATCAAAGATACGAATTATTTTGGTAATACCGAGGTTTTTTGAACCCAAATACGGACGGTTTCCGGCATTTTTTATGTCGTGAAATTTGTCAGGTATCATATAAAATGAGTAATTTTAAAATCGAATTGTAAAACGCAGATTTATGGCAAAACTGAAATTTTCATCTGAGTGTTGGACATCACCGACAGAAAGCGAGAATGGAAATCTGATTATAGTTACCGGACGCGCCGATATGGATAATGTCCGTGAAACCGGAAAATTCGTAGAAAGGGTTGAGGTAACTTGGAAATATGAACCTGAAGAGAACGGAATGCCGGATTTCAAAACGTCTACCATGATGGAAGAAATTACCGACGCACTGAACGCGGAATTTGATAAAGACCCGATGGCTGTGATGACCGGAATTTATACCGGAGATGGCGAAAGAAACTGGGTGTTTTATACGATGAGCCCGCATATTTTCGGCAGAAAATTCAATGGAATCATGGCTGCATACGAAGTGCTTCCGATTACTCTATATGTGGAGAAAGACCCGGATTGGGCGGAATATGACGAAATGCGCGAATTATCCGAGATAAAAACAGAAGATTAACCCGTATTCATCGACAGAATTCCAGTTTTGCCGTGTTTTTCATAAAGTCAAAAATCCTCGGTTGTTACGGAGAATTCCGACTTTTCCTGTAAAAACAGTGATTTGAAATATGAGATAAAAAATAAAGCCCGCAATTTGCGGGCTTTATTTTATTGTATGTATGAATTTGGATTACATGTTCATACCACCGTCAACCTGGATAACCTGACCTGTAACGTAAGAAGAAAGATCAGAAGCAAGGAATGTAGCAACATCTGCGATGTCTTCCGGTGTTCCGCCACGGCGCAACGGAATTTTCTTGCACCATTCTTCTTTGATTTCATCGCTAAGTTTGGCAGTCATGTCAGTAAGGATGAATCCCGGAGCGATAGCGTTAGCTCTGATGCCGCGAGAACCAAGTTCCTGAGCGATTGATTTAGCAAGACCGATCATACCTGCTTTTGAAGCAGAGTAGTTGCACTGACCTGCGTTTCCGTGAACACCTACTACGGATGCCATGTTGATGATAGAACCGCAACGCTGACGCAACATGATTGGAGTTAGAGCGTGGATGAAGTTGAATGCAGATTTCAGGTTAACTGCGATAACAGCGTCCCACTGAGATTCTGTCATACGCATCATCAAACCGTCTTTAGTGATACCTGCGTTGTTTACAAGGATATCGATGCGGCCGAAATCTTCTTTAATCTGGGCAACAACTTTTTCTGTATCTTCGAAGCTTGCTGCGTTAGAAGCATAACCTTTGGCTTTAACACCAAGAGCAGCAATTTCTTCTTCAGTTTTTTTACCGTTTTCGTCAATTACCAAGTCTGTAAATGCAATGTTAGCACCTTCTGCTGCGAAACGCAAAGCAATTGCTTTACCGATACCGCGAGCTGCGCCTGTGATAAGCGCTGTTTTACCTTCAAGTAATTTCATAATTTGTTTATTTAGTTTAATTAATATTTAATATTAACCAGCAACAGGGCGGACCCTTATGCTTCGCGGACTTTGATTCCGTACAGAATAAAGTCTTTGATATATTCTCTAAGTTTCAGTTTCTCAATACCAAGTTCTGCAAAGTTATTGCGAATATACGGAACATCCAAACCGTGAAGCGAAAGAAGCATCACCATCGCAGTCTGTTCGATGTGGGTAATTCTGAAAACACCCTTTTGAACGCCTTCTTCCAGAATCTGTCGAAGGATTGCCGCTTCACGTCCTGTAGTCGCACGGCGGGCGCGTTCCACTTTACGGACGTCTCTGAAGAATCCTGCACGCAGAGTACCGTTGCGCAACACAATCTCTTTTACTGCGTCGAAACGGATAAATATAAACTGCATCAATTTTGTTTCCGGAGGAATCGGCAGAGAGGCCAGTTCTTTCAGTTTTGAAAGCATCTGTTCGCTTTCGCTTTCAACAACTGCGTTGTAGATTTCGCGTTTGTTCTTGAAATAAGTGTATATGGTACGGCGTCCCTTGTCGGAAGCTTCGGCAATATCATTCATCGTAGTGTTTTCAATCCCTTTGTTTGCAAACAACTGGCGTGCCACTTCGATTAATTTGTCTCTTGTCTTTAATACCATTCTTTCTTATTTAAAATTGCACAAACTTTATATGTTTGTGCGAAGTTACTTAAAATTTTTATCAATCGCACCATTTATGGAGATTTTTCTTTAATTAGCTGTATTAAAAAATGTATAAAAGGCTTTGCACGTATTCTGCTGCGTATTCAGAACAGAAATGCAGAATTTTAGATGTTTTCTTTCATTATATATAATGTGTTTGCCGGTATCGGAATTTTTATTTTGTCGTGATGACGAAAAATTTTACGTAATGACTGGAATTTTTCAGCGTTGATGAAATTTTTTATCAAAGTCAATTTGTAAAATAGGGGAGTTTGAGTCCTCAAAATGCACTAAAAAGCCGATTTTTCGTGCTAAAAACGGAAATAAGTGTTAAAAACATATAAAATGAGATTTTTTTCTATGGAAAAGTTTGCTGTGTCAAATATTCTTACTACTTTTGCAATACAAAACAACGCGGGATGGAGCAGTGGTAGCTCGTTGGGCTCATAACCCAAAGGTCGTAGGTTCGAGTCCTGCTCCCGCTACCAAAAAGAGCTCTCTTCATTTTGAAGAGAGCTCTTTATTTATATTCATATGTATAAATCAAACCCAAATATTGAATCCAAAGGCTTCTGTGATGCAGTTGTCATC
>SAMEA104404097__coassemble_676_pt1 | contig 32261 bp, 25 predicted proteins | sample SAMEA104404097__metabat2_high_PE_098 | metagenome-assembled genome bin SAMEA104404097 (sample SAMEA104404097) | Balaenoptera acutorostrata | reverse complement strand
AAATAAAATTATGAAAGAAAATCAAAAAATATTTACGAATAATCTTTCGATTTCTAATAATAATTCATATAAAATACATTCTATGTACACTTAATCAAGATGTCCCCATATCGCTACAACAAGATGGGCAAAAATCCTGCATTTCGTTATAAATTTCAGGTTTGTAGTTAAATTTCAATACAATATTAAAAAATATAATAGAATTTATAAGCAAAATATAAAATCTTTAGTAAATTTGCTAAAAGAATAAGATTCTACAACAACGTCATAGAAAACATAATAATTCAATATAAATGGCACACGTACAATTAGATTCATTGGATTATCGCATTTTAAGAACACTTTCTGAAAATGCGCGCAAACCGTATTTGGAAATTGCCCGCGAATGCGGAGTTTCTGGCGCTGCAATCCATCAAAGAATTCAAAAACTTACATCTCTGGGTGTTATTGCAGGCACACAGTCATTAATCAAACCATCAACTGTCGGTTTTGACACTTGCGCATACATCGGTTTTTACTTGAACGACCCTTCTGAGGTTGAACAACTAATCAAAAAGTTGAAAGAAATTCCTGAAGTTGTTGAATGTAACATCACAACTGGCAAGTATGACCTTTTAATTAAAGTATTTGCAAAAAACAACGACCACCTTCTTCAAATCATCCACTCAAAGATTTCAAAACTTGCTTCAATGCGTACAGAAACTTTGATTTCATTTAAAGAAGTGTTCAAGCGTCAAATTCCAATCCAGCCGGAAGAGGAGTAGAACATGATTGATACCGATTCTCTTTTATTAAATACAATAGGTTGGGCAAAGGAAGCCGGTAAAATCCAGCTGAACTATTTCAGAAAAAAAGACCTTGAAATAAAAACCAAGCTCAACGAAAGTGATGTGGTTACTGTCGCCGACAAAGAGTCGGAAGCAGTAATCATTTCACATATACACGCCATGTATCCTGATCACAACATTCTTTCTGAAGAATCCGCACCGGAAAATCACAAGAGCGACTACCAGTGGGTTATCGACCCGCTTGACGGAACAACAAATTTCAGTTCCGGTCTGCCGCAATTCTGTGTTTCAATCGGTTTAAGATACAAAGGCAAAACAATTATGGGCATTGTGTATGCACCGTATCTTGACGAGCTATACACCGCCATTGCAGGTGAGGGCGCATACTTGAATGGCAACAGAATACACTGCAACGAAAAAACAAATATTCACCAGGCTGTCGTATCTACAGGATTTCCGGTAGACAAAGACACCAACCCTGACAACAATCTTGACAATATGACACGAATTCTTCCGCTAGTTCGCGGAATGAGACGAATGGGAGCCGCGGCTGTAGACTTGTGCAGCGTTGCCGGTGGATTTCTTGACGGATACTGGGAAATGAATCTCCATGAATGGGATGTTTGTGCAGGACTTCTGATTGCAGAAGAAGCTGGAGCAGAACATTATTATTTCAGAAAAGACAGAAACGTTTCCGTGCTCGTTGCAACTCCAGGAATTCTGGAAATAATCAAGCCGTTATTATCTGACGGAACGAAATAGCACTTTTTTGCAATAATTTTTCTAAATTTGCAATTGGTACTGAATATATGTAGTTCTGCCCATTTAACGGCAAAACTACATATTTAATTTGAAATATAATATAACCAAAAGATATGAAAGAAATAGTATTAAGCGGTATTCGTGCTACAGGTCAACTTCACCTTGGCAACTACTGCGGCGCATTAAGCAAATTTGTCAGAATGCAGGAAGACTATGATTGTAATTTCTTCATCGCTGACTTGCATGCCTTGACAACACATCCGGATCCAAAAATTCTGCACAGCAATGTAAAAAGCATTTTGTCTGAATATCTTGCAGCAGGAATTGATCCTGAAAAATCAACAATTTTCGTACAGAGCGATGTTCCGGAAATTGCAGAAATGTATCTTCTTATGAATATGCACGTAGGCATCGGAGAACTGATGCGTACAACTTCATTTAAAGACAAAGCCCGCAAACAGCTTGGCATCAGCGCTGACAAAGCGGACAACGATATCGAAACAGAAATCATCGGCAACGACTCAAACAAACGAGTTAACGCCGGTCTTCTTACTTACCCTACACTTATGGCTGTTGATATCCTTATCCAGCACGCAACAAAAGTTCCGGTAGGCAAAGACCAGGAACAACACCTTGAAATGACACGCCGTTTCGCACGCCGTTTCAATTCTATCTACGGCGTTGAATATTTTCAGGAACCTGAAAACTTCAACTTCACCGGTGAAGCTGTCAAAGTTCCGGGGCTTGACGGTTCAGGTAAAATGGGTAAATCCGAAGGCAACTGCATCTACCTTCTTGATGAAGAAAAAGTGCTTCGCAAAAAAGTTATGCGCGCATTGACAGATGAAGGTCCGAAAGAACCGAATTCTCCAATGTGTGAAGGTGTACAGAATATCTTCACCCTCTTGAAACTGTTCTCAACTCCGGAAGTTGTACAGCACTATCTTGACGCTTACAACAACTGTTCAATCCGTTACGGTGACTTGAAGAAACAGCTTGCTAAAGATATCCTTAAAGTTACTCTTCCGATTCGTGAAAGAATTCTTGATATCAGAAACAATGATGAATATCTTTCCAAAGTCGTTAAACAGGGTGCTGAAAAAGCCCGTGAAAGAGCGGCAGCAACTCTTAAAGACGTTCGCGAAATTATGGGTATCCGCCACTTCTGGTAATCAGACAAATCCTACAATAAAAAAATACCCGAAGGTCATACGGCTTTCGGGTATTTTTTTGTCTCTTTTACTATCAGAAATCGTAACCCAGAGAAAGAGTCCAGGATTGGTTCTTTGCAGACGGATCTTTCATATACGATTCATTTTTGTTGGCAATGTTGGAACAACCGGCGTTGTAGTGGAACATAATCAGATAACGATGCATGAATCTGAAACCGGTACCGATTTTGAAACCCCAGTCAAATGTTTTCATCTGGACGTTTTTGATAGTTCCATCACCGAAGAAATCATACTTTTCTTTGCTTGTGTTAACCCCCATTGTTCCGTTCTCACCAATAATGGTGGACATTCCTGTTGAAACGGTATTACCACCAAGCCCCCATGAGAAATAAGGACCTAATTCAGCCATCAGTTCGAAACCATTGCCCAACTGAAACTTCATGGAAGCAAGAATCGGGAAGGTAAAATAATAGAATCTGGAGTGACGGTTGATAATAGACATATCTCCGTTATTGTTTCCGGCAGAAACACTCGAATCGGAACTTCTGTTCTGAAAATATAACCCCGGCTGAAATGAAAGGAATTTTGAAATATTCAGATTGATTACCAATCCGATATCAAAGCCGGTTTTCCAGTCGTTGTCAAGATTCTTGACATCATGAAAAATCTTGTCATAGTTGATACTTGTACAACTGCGGTTTATACCCACGCGGAGACCGCCTGTTATCAGTTTGTGCGGTTTAGAACCATCAATCATTTCCTCAGCAAAAGCGGGGGATACCAACAGTGTAACAAACAGAAAAAAAAACGATAGTCTTTTGTGATTAAGTATGCTCATTATATAAAAATTTCTTCATTGCTTTTCGGTGTAAATATAATACATATAATTAAAAAAACTATCTCAATCCGTAAAATGGGATATAAATGAGTCTAATTTGTAGAATTTATTGAAAAAAGGCTTGACAGGACACTGTGAAAAACGAACGACCATAATAAAAACTTGAAACAAATATTTTAGCGAGTTATAGAACCGCACCGGACATTTTGAATTCAAATAACATTTTGCGATAATTTATTTAAAGAATTATCACATCCTAATTATAAAATAATATATATCTTTGCAACACCTGAAAACCTTTAACTCATATAAAAGAATTCAAATGAAATATCTTGGAACCGAGACCTGGAATACAACCAAAGATTACTTCATGATTGTAATCGGTCTTGCAATGTATGCATTCGGATTTTGTGCATTCATTTTTCCGGAAAAAATCGTCATCGGTGGTCTGCCCGGTGCCGCATCTCTGGTATATTTCGCAACTGAAAGCTGGTGGGGCTACGGAATCCCGGTAGGTATTACCAACTACGTTCTTAACATCGCGCTGCTTTGCATGGCATATAAAATTGTCGGCAAAACATTCGTGATACGAACCATCTTCGGCAGTACGGGTTTGTCCCTGTTCATATATCTGTTCCAACCGTTTTTCACAGAACCTTTTGTTGAGCAAGCAACCTTTATGAACGTGATTATCGGTGCGGCGTTCTGCGGATTCGGTGTCGGATTTGCGTTTGCGCACAACGGCAGTTCAGGCGGATCCGATATCATTGCAGCAATGGTTTCCAAGAAAAGTAATGTTACCATCGGCCGAGTAATCATGTATACCGATATGTGTATCGTATCATCTTCTTACCTGTTGTTCCACAGCGTTGACAAGATTATCTACGGTTTTATCGTACTGTTCATCCTTACTCATATGTGCGACCTTGTTATCAACTCCAACAGACAAGCTATACAGTTTACAATCCTGTCTTCCAAATGGGAAGAGATAGCAACAGCCATCAATCAGATTGCGAAACGCGGTTGTACCGTAATTGATGGTAAAGGATGGTATACAAAACACGATATAAAGATTCTTATGGTATTCTGCCGCAGAATCGAGAGCGTTACCATTTTCCGAATCATCAAGTCCATCGACAAGGATGCATTCGTTACTCAGGGACAGGTTAACGGTGTTTACGGTCGAGGCTTTGATGAAGTAAAAGTCAAACTTAAAAAGAACAAACCGGGAACAATTACAAGCCCTGAAGAAACAACTGCGCAGACTGCTGCAGAAAGCGTTCCGCAATCCCAAGCATAATATTATATCGCTGTCCGCATAGAAAAAACACCTCCGGATATCAAAGGTGTTTTATTCGTTGTACTATATCAAGTTAGAACAAGTGCCAAACTACTGTCATACCTGCCATAACGATAGCAACCATTGACATCAGTTTGATAAGAATATTCAAAGACGGACCGGATGTATCTTTAAACGGATCTCCTACGGTATCACCCACGATAGTTGCTTTGTGACAATCGGAACCTTTGCCACCGAAATGGCCTTCTTCAACCATTTTCTTCGCATTGTCCCATGCACCGCCGGCATTCGCCATAAAGATTGCCAGAACAAAACCGGAACTCAAACCACCGACAAGCAGTCCCATTACACCAGCAACGCCTAAAATCAAACCGATAAGAATTGGAATAGCAATAGCCAGCAAACTCGGGAACAACATTTCATGCTGAGCTCCACGCGTAGAGATTTCAATACAGCGTGCGTAATCCGGAGTCACATATCCTGTAAGGATACCTTTGATTTCATTGAACTGGCGGCGAACTTCCTCAACCATCTTACCGGCAACACGTCCTACCGCATTCATAGTCAAACCGCAGAACAGGAAGGACATCATTGAACCTATAAACAGTCCGACAAGCACGTTCGGATTCATCAGAGAGATGTGGTAATAATCCATAAAGTCTATAATGGAAGCATCGCTGACAGCCTGAACTGTTCCGTTGGAAAGAATCATCTCGCTAACGCCGCTGTGCATCAATCCTATTCGGATTTCTTCAATATAGGATGCAAAAAGAGCCAGAGCTGTAAGAGCGGCAGAACCGATAGCAAACCCCTTACCTGTTGCAGCTGTAGTGTTCCCAAGCGCGTCAAGTGCATCGGTGCGTTTGCGCACTTCTTCGCCAAGTCCGCTCATTTCAGCATTACCGCCTGCATTGTCGGCAATCGGACCGTATGCGTCAGTTGCAAGAGTAATGCCCAATGTTGAAAGCATACCTACGGCAGCTATACCGATACCGTAAAGACCGAATGACATATTTTCCGGGCTCATTACGTTCTTGATATCGAAACCGATGGCACACAGATAAGACAACAGAATAGCAGCACCGATAGTCACCACCAAAATAGCGGTGGAAATCATACCTGAACTGATACCTACAATGATAACGGTGGCCGGACCTGTCTGTGCACTTTCGGCAATCTTTTGAGTCGGCTTGTAAGAATGGGAAGTGTAATATTCAGTACCCTGACCGATAATAATACCTGCCACAAGGCCTGTAACTACGGAGAATGACAAGCCGAGCCAGTTCTGAATGTCCAGCAGATAAAGAATACCGAACGATGCTATGGCAATCAGTACGGAACTGAAGTTAACGCCAATACCCAGAGAACGAAGCAAATCTTTCATGGTTGCACCCTCTTTTGTACGTACAAGGAAAATACCGGAAATGGAAAGAATAATACCCACGGCAGCAATCAACATCGGAGCCATAACGGCTTTCAACTGCATTTCCACTGCTCCGGCAGATGCAAATGCTGCAGCACCGAGAGCAGCAGTTGCCAGAATCGCACCGCAATAGCTTTCGTAAAGGTCAGCACCCATGCCGGCAACGTCACCTACATTGTCACCCACGTTATCGGCAATTGTAGCCGGGTTTCTCGGGTCGTCTTCCGGAATTCCCGCTTCAATTTTACCCACAAGATCAGCACCTACATCTGCAGCTTTGGTATAGATACCGCCGCCAACACGTGCAAAAAGTGCCTGAGTTGAAGCCCCCATACCGAATGTAAGCATAGTAGTTGTAATCACAACAAGTTTCTGAGCACCGTCCGCATCAACAAACGCCTGCAAAATCAGATACCAGAAAGATATATCCAGCAAGCCCAGTCCAACAACGACAAGACCCATAACGGCACCGCTTCGAAATGCGATTTTCAAACCTTTATCAAGAGATTTTCTGGCTGCATTTGCAGTTCTGGAAGATGCGTATGTTGCGGTTTTCATACCGAAGAATCCTGCTAACCCGGAAAAGAAACCGCCGGTAAGAAATGCAAACGGAACCCACGGGTTCTGAACTTCAGCAACATAGGCCAGATAAGCAAAGAATAATGCCAGAATAATGAACACAATTGTAATTACCTTATACTGCTGTTTAAGATAAGCCATCGCCCCATTGCGTACATGATGCGCAATTTCAATCATGCGCTCGGTACCCTCTTCTTCCTTCTTCATGCTCCGGTAAAAATACCAGGCAACCAGTAGGGCAATTACAGAAGCAGCGGGGACAATCCAGAAAATTAATGGAATGTTCATTGGGTTATATTTTAAAGTTAATAAATAGACTTCTTCAGCTAATAAATTTTATTTATGGGTATCTCCTCCGGCTGTATGTTCATATTCTGTAAAAGCCGAAATACATTAGAAGCAAAGTTATGTATTTAAACAGAAGAAACAAATTTTAAACCGTCTTTTGAATAGGATATATCCTATATCAACATAATTTACGCCAAAAAAAATGAAACAGAGCATGTTTTTCAAAAAATACGGGTTCATACAGATATATAAGAAATTTGCGCCGGACCGAAAAGTCCGACGCAAACCTTATGTTATTTATTCAATAATTATTTTTTGAAATAACGGTTGAACAAACCTTCGAAACCTTTACCGTGACGAGCTTCGTCTTTAGCCATTTCGTGAACTGTATCGTGGATAGCATCAAGATTTAGTTCTTTAGCACGTTTAGCTATACGCATTTTGTCAGCATTAGCACCAGCTTCAGCGTTCATTCTCTTTTCAAGGTTAGTTTTTGTATCCCAAACAACATCGCCCAAAAGTTCAGCAAATTTAGATGCGTGTTCTGCTTCTTCCCAAGCATAGCGTTTGAAAGCTTCTGCAATTTCAGGATAGCCTTCACGATCTGCCTGACGAGACATAGCAAGGTACATACCAACTTCTGTACATTCACCGTTGAAGTGAGCGTTAAGGTCTTTAATCATTTCTTCATCACAACCTTTAGCAACACCGATTTCGTGTTCTGTAACAAATTTCAGGTCTGCATTTTCATCCAATTCTTTGAATTTAGAAGCAGGAACATTACATTGTGGACATCTTTCTGGAGCTGTTTCACCTTCGTGTACATAACCGCAAACTGTGCAAATCCATTTCTTAGCCATAGTCGTATAATTTTAATTAATTAGTATTATTTATTTGTTAGTAATTATTTAGTCTTACATTTTTCACAAATCCCGGAATAATAAAGCATTACGTTCTCAACATTGAATCCGTCGCATACTTCGAGTTTCTCGCGTACAGAGGCCGGGATCGGAATATCGTAAATCATTCCGCATTTTCTGCATCTGAAATGAGCGTGAGGCATCATGTTTACATCATATCTCACATTCTTGCTCTCAATACCCAGTGCCATCACCGCCCCGCTTTCTTCAAGCAGTTTCATCGTATTGTACACTGTAGTTCTTGACAATGTAGGCATTTCCGGATGAAGAGATTCATAAATCTCTTCTGCTGAAGGGTGATTATGATAATCGACAAGATATTTCATAATCGCCATTCGCTGCGCCGAAGGTCTGATGTTTCGAGCTGTTAATGTATGTGCGATTTCCTGGACGCTCATTGTTATTATTTTAAATTTGCAATAATTACATATTTGTAATCGATGCAAATATACAACTAATTTTAATATCTCCAAAATTATGAGGGATATTTTTGAAAAAAAATTAATTTTCTTTCAACTCGAGGCAAAATGAAATGATTTACAAAAAGGAATTCAAATTAATAACAATAGCCAATAATCCCTTGATAAACACCCCGAACCGTGTCTTGAGTTCAGGATCAAAATGCCTTACAATAGCCGTATACAAATATAACAAAAATTCGGGATAATATGTTTTTTATACAGAATAAAAAAGATGCGGCTGAATATTCAACCGCACCTCTCATTATATAATGTACTATTAATTACAAAGCTTTTGCGCGACGGCTGTCCCAGATAAGATAAGCAATCAAAGCAATATAAACTACAAGACCTGCAATCTGTTTTGTAACTTCTTCGAAACCGCAAACATATTCGAAACCTGCGAATCTTGTGATAGCGGCAAATACACCGAACAAAGCACCACCGGCAATCAAACCGGAAGCGATAAGAGTACCGCGTTCTTTGCGAACGTTGTTCAAAGCAGCGTCTTTGCTGCGAGTGCTTACAAACCAGCTGATAGCACCACCGACAAGCAACGGAGTATTCAAGTGCAACGGAATGAACATACCCAAACAGAATGCAAGAGCCGGAACGCCAAGCCAATTAAGGATAAGAGCAAGAACTGCACCTACCATATATAGTATCCACGGAGTTTCGCCACCCATCATCAACGGTTCGATAACCGCTGCCATTGCGTTAGCCTGAGGAGCGACAAGTGCGTTTTCACCGCTGAAACCGTATGTTTTGTTCAAAAGAAGGATAACACCACCTACTGTTGCAGCAGATACAAGTGTACCTAAGAATTTCCATGTTTCCTGTTTTTTAGGAGTTGTCCCCAGCCAGTAACCGATTTTCAAGTCGGTAACGAAACCGCCTGCCATTGAAAGCGCTGTACAAACAACACCGCCGATTACCATGGATGCTACGATACCTGATGTACCATTAAGACCAATAGCAACGAAAATAGCAGAAGCAACAATCAATGTCATCAATGTCATACCTGATACCGGGTTTGAACCGACGATTGCGATTGCGTTGGCAGCAACAGTTGTAAATAGGAATGCAATAACTGTAACAACAACCCATGCAACCAAAGCCTGCCAGAAGTTGTGGATAACACCCAGCCAGAAGAATAACAATACAACGATTAGAGCAAGTGCGATATACATCATGATGCTCTTCATTGAGATATCCATCTGCCAGCGTGATTCTTTCACTGCGCTTGCATTGCCTTTCAATTCACGACCTGCAAGACCTGCAGCCTGACAAATGATAGGCCATGATTTAATGATACCGATAACACCTGCCATTGCGATACCGCCGATACCGATAAGTTTTGCTTTCTGTGCGAACAATACTTCCGGATTCATTGCAGCAAGTTCTGCATTGCCATAGGTTCCCATCAACGGAATAACCACCCACCAAACAAACAAACTGCCGGCAAAAATTACGAAAGCATATTTAAGACCTACGATATAACCCAGACCAAGAAGAGCAGCACTGGTATTGCAGCTCATCACCAGTTTTGTTTTGGCTGCGATTGCTGTACCCCACTGTGTCGCGGTTGTAGAGATTGTTTCTGCCCAGAAACCGAAAGTAGCCACGATATAGTCGTAGATACCGCCGATTAGAGAAGCGACAACAAGAGTTTTTGCCTGACCGCTGTTGCTTTCGCCCTGGTTTTCACCGCTGATAAGCACCTGAGTGGTGGCTGTTGCTTCAGGGAAAGGATATTTTCCGTGCATATCCTTTACAAAGTATTTGCGGAAAGGAATGAAGAACAGAATACCCAAAATACCGCCAAGCAATGAGCTCAGGAAAATCTGATAGAACTGCACGGAAATTTCAGGATATTTTGCCTGCAATATGTATAGAGCCGGCAATGTAAAGATTGCACCTGCAACGATTACCCCGGAACAAGCTCCGATAGACTGGATAATTACGTTTTCACCAAGAGCGTTTTTACGTTTTGTTGCGCTTGATACACCAACGGCAATAATTGCAATCGGAATTGCAGCTTCAAAAACCTGTCCCACTTTAAGACCAAGGTAGGCTGCTGCGGCACTGAAAATGATGGCCATAATCAAACCCATCGCTACCGAATAGGTGGTTACCTCCGGATATGTTTTGTCCGGATGCATCGGCGGAATATAATTTTCCCCCGGTTTCAGTTCCCTGAAAGCATTTTCAGGAATACCTGCTTCTTCTTTTTCTTTCATATAGTATTTGTTTAAATTTATTCAAAAATACTTTGCGAAGTTAATAAATTAATACTGAAAATCACAACCAAACGTAATAAAATGCCTGACTTTCGGGATGAAATGATATCAAATTAATATTCGATTTGTTTTCTTGAAAATTTGCAATTACACCCCTCTTTATTTACTTTTGTACATCAGAAATACGTAACATTTAAAATTAAATATACATGACAAACTCAATCCTGCTATTTTTGGGTAATCTTGGAGGAGCTGAATTAATCATTATCCTCATTATCGTTCTTTTACTTTTCGGAGGCAAGAAGATTCCGGAACTGATGAAAGGTGTTGGTAAAGGCGTACGTTCTTTCAAAGAAGGCATGAACGACATTAACGAAGAAATCAAGAGAGATCCGACAGAAAAACCGAAAGGAACAAAAGAAGAACAAAATAAAGATTGATGAGCGAAAGCACAGAACAGGAAAATTTGCCCCAAATGTCTTTTTGGGATCACATATATGCATTGCGGAGCGTTTTGCTTCGCATTGCTCTTATTGTATCCGTCCTCTCCGTAGGGTTCTTCATCTTCATGCCGAATATTTTCAACAATATCATATTATGGCCGTGCAGAGAAGATTTCTGTATTTACAAAGCGCTTGACATTATCCCCTACTTCTCATCCGAGTCCGCACAGGAATCCGGAATGATTATCGATTTGATAAACATCCAGCTGTCCTCGCAGATTATGATTCACATAACCACCTCGTTCTGGCTGGGACTCATATTCTCGTTCCCGATTATCGTATACGTTCTGTGGGGATTTATCAAACCCGCACTCTACAAGCACGAGCGTACAGGTGTCCGCAAGGCATTTTTCTTCGGTAACATCATGTTCTATCTCGGCATTGCAGTGGGTTATTTCATCGTATTCCCGTTCTCGTTGAGATTCCTTGCCAGCTATCAGGTGAGCGAATTGATTAACAACCAGTTCTCCATCAATTCTTATATGGACAACTTTCTGGTACTTATCTTCCTGATGGGTATCGTGTTTGAACTTCCTCTGATTGCATGGCTGCTGTCTAAAGCCGAAGTTCTGACAAAAAGTTTTTTCAACAAATACAGAAGACACGCCATCGTCGTGCTGATGATTATCGCCGCAATTATTACACCTGCGGACCCATTCAGCATGATTATTTTGTTTATTCCGCTATACGCTCTATTCGAAACAAGTTCATTCTTCGTAAAATCCGACTCCAAAGAGCCAGAGGAATGATAATCAATTATTTTAGAAAAATATTACTTAATTAAGGAAAAATTTCAATAATTTTTCCGTATCTTTGTCACGTCTAATAAACAAACAGGACAAATTAATTTATATAAATATACAAGCGATTATGAAAGCATTCGTATTTCCGGGACAAGGAGCACAATTCGTAGGTATGGGTAAAGACCTCTACGAAAACAGCCCGCTTGCAAAAGAAATGTTCGAGAAAGCTAATGAGGTATTAGGTTTCCGAATTACTGATTTGATGTTTAACGGAACTGACGAAGATTTACGTCAGACAAAAGTTACACAACCTGCAATTTTTCTACATTCTGTAATTTTGGCAAAAACTTTAGGTAAAGAATTCCAGCCGGATATGGTTGCAGGTCACTCTCTTGGTGAATTTTCAGCACTTGTAGCTGCCGGTGTACTTCCTTTCGAACAAGGATTGCAGCTGGTTGCAACTCGTGCAAACGCAATGCAAAAAGCCTGCGAAGAAAAACCTTCTACAATGGCCGCTATTCTTGCATTACCAAACGAAACAGTTGAAGAAGTTTGCGCTTCTATCGATGATATTGTTGCTCCGGCAAACTACAACTGTCCTGGACAGGTAGTTATCTCCGGTACAATGGAAGGTATTGACGCAGCATGTGAAAAACTTCTTGCAGCGGGTGCAAAACGTGCTCTTAAACTGAAAGTTGGAGGTGCATTCCACTCTCCGCTAATGCAGAGTGCACACGAAACTCTTGCAGCAGCAATCAACAATGCTGATTTCCACACTCCGGTTTGTCCGGTTTACCAGAACGTTGACGGCAAACCTCACACAGACCCACAGGAAATCAAAGCAAACCTTATTGCCCAGTTGACATCTCCTGTCAAATGGACTCAATCAGTTCAGAACATGGTTGCTGACGGTTTGACTGAAGTTGTGGAACTTGGCCCGGGCGCAGTACTTCAAGGTCTTGTACGTAAAATCGATTCTTCAGTTGCTACTTCAGGCAAACAATAAGATTCAAAGATTAACGCAAAAAAGGATGCGAAATTTTAAAATTCGCATCCTTTTTGTTTATATAAAGAAATATTTCATCAAACACGGAAACTTTTCCGTATTTCAAATTCCGCTTTTAGAACGGATAACCGATGGCAAGATTCAAAGCAAGACTCTCTTTGAACGACGGCATATTGTAATAACTGCTCTTGCCTGTGTCATATGGCGCGTGAATTCCGACACCCAAATCAGCACGGATAACAATCATATCGAAGTCAAGTCTTAGTCCAATACCCGTACCCAAAGCAATATCATTGAAGAATGTCGAACCTTTCAGCACGCTGCCCGGATACAGATTATTCGGGTCTTTCAGCAACCATACGTTACCGGCATCCACGAATGCCGCGCCATGAACAAATCCGAATATCGGGAAACGGTACTCAAGATTCATCAAAAACTGGAATGAACCAGAATGCAGGAACTGAGAATCATAACCGTTGAAATCCTTGAAACTGCCCGGACCAAGGGAGTTGATACCGAAAGCACGGATATTGTTTGGACCGCCAGCATAGAAATCTTCACCGTAAGGCATATAAGCGGAGTTGCCGTAAACAAAGCCGGCTCCTGTCATAATCTGCGCCAAGAATGAGTGTTTCTTAAGGAATTTTCGGGAATAGATAAACTGAGCATTGACTTTTGCATATTGCGAGAACGGAACGCCAAAAAGTTCCTTGTCTCCGACGCTCTTCCCAGCTCCGCACAACGCCCAGATACCGGAAAATATATTACCGGATTCCGAAACGGATACCCGCAATACAATATTGTTTTCACGATAGCGTCCGAATGTCCTGTCATAAGTTACAGTATAACCAATTTTCGGAATAAACTCGGAACGGTGTACATATTCATCCCAACGCTGTTCTTCCTCGGACATATTTTCCGAACTGCCGGATCTCAACCGTTTGGAGAATGTGAAACGCGGTAATTCCAATTCGTGAGAAAGGTCTCTGTTTGCACGCCATTTGTAAGTCAATGCTGCAGACAGCTGCAGATATTTCAATGAAGACGGATTGTTGTACAAATTCGCACTCAGCGAAATTTCAGTCCAGTTCAACTCTCGCCGTATACCTTTCATAAACTTCGGAGCAAGAATTCTCGGGAACGCCAGCGCCGCAGTAACACCGAATTCGTAGTAGTTATTGTCTCCGTCATCGAGAGTCTTTCCAATTTGCCATTCATAGGAACCGGTCAAGTCGAAAGAAAGTCTTTCACCACCGCCAAACAAGTTGTTGTGCGCAATACCAACACCGATACCCGGGCCTAAGAAGCTGTTAGACTTGTAAGCTGCATTCAGTTCGAGTTTTACCTCAATCGGTGCATCGAAAACACAGTCGATATTCACGTCCAGATGATCCTGATTCTCTTTCAGGGAATCCAACGGAGTAACATCCATATTGATGGAACGGAAAATACCGATACGGCTCAGATAATTCTGCGTCCTGTTCATCTTGTTTACGGACAAGACCTTTCCTTCCCTCATCGTAATGCAGGATGGAATCAAACCTTTACGCAAACGGGACGGACACATCTGGATAACCGTACCTTTTCTGGTATATGTGGTGTCCGGAGTACCGCCGCCGTCATTGCGGTGTACGGTAGTGGTAATTTTGTTGATATAATATTTGCGCAGACATTCTTTCTGGACATTCTCGGCATACACCATTTTCACGGCAATATGACCGGGTTCCATAAGGCTGTCCGCCTGATATTCTATATGTTCGGGACGGAAATAATAGTATCCCTGATTTCTCACATAATTGGCAATTTCGGTTCGCACCGCATTCAGGGAATCCACACTGAAGATACGACCGCGTTTCAGATATCCGGATTTGACGGCAAGCGAATCGATAATATTGGTCAACTCGTCATTTCCCGGAATCAGTTCCACAGAAGAAAGAGTATACGGTTCAGAAGCCTTGATAAAGTAGCTCAAACGTGCTTTTTTCGGATTCTTGCCCTTGATTAACTCGAATCTGGCCGATGAACCGAAATATCCGTTGTTGTCCAGAATATTCTGCACCACTTCCATTTTCAACTCCGGTCTGACGGTTGAAATCAACACCGGTTCGCGTACCAACTGATTGTAAAGCCATTTCTTGATACCCGAACTTTTCGGAGTAATGTTCCAGTTGTTGTATACCCACAATCCTACCGGGAACGGACTTCTGACGTATGGAGAGAATAGTGGGTTATTCGGTGCCACGCTCAACACCTCTTTGATTTTGTCTTCTATATCCCCCGGAAGGTCGGTACTGTCATTGGAGAGAATCTCCATTTTCTTGACTCCCGTATACAGCAGTTCCCCGTCCTCAATTCGCTTGGTGGTGGAGCAGCTTTCTAACATCACTAACAAAAGTAGCGAGAATAATATGTATGCAATCTTATTTCGTTTCATCTGTTACTGACTTTTCAGGTTTTTCTTTTTCTTCTTCAACGGTTTTCTTTTTTCTTCCAAAATTAAAATTGAACAGATTCTTCAAATTTGAAAGTTTTCTCTTTATGATAAATGCAATACCTGTTTCGTTGACCTGGGTCTGATAGATATTGTTGTCTGTCATCTGATTGTAAAGTCTCAGCAGCATTGTTCCTGTCGGAGTAATCATGTATTCGAAAGATACGTTGCTGAACAGGTTCTGCGCAATCGCCGCATCGTTGGTAGCACCGGTATCGTAGTTGCCACCGACAGTCATCTTGAAGCGGTTGTCAAACAATGACTTTGAAACCTGATATGAGTAGTTCATGCTTGACGCACCCGCATTGTTGGCGTTTTTGTTAATGCCGAATGACAAATCCACGTCTTTCACCACCTTGGACGCAAGGTTGTTCAACTGGGATGACAATACAGAATAAAGCATATTGGAGTTCACCGCTCCGTCAAAACTCATATCGTTATTGTAGCTGTTGTACAGCATCAGGTTAATCGCTTTTGTAGAACGCTGTGACAGCGACATGCTCTGCAATTCGGTTTGAATCACATTGTTGTTCAACGCTGCGAGATCGAAATCAACCGCCAGATTTTCCAGAGAATTCTTGACGTTCGCAGTAATTTCGAAGTTCACCTTGGACGGAGTCGCACCGTTTGACATTACGGTTGACGACTGGGTGGCAGTGGCCGAAATCTTCAGTTTCGGATTCATCAAATCGCCCGACCACGATGCGTAACTGCCCGGCACGAATTCGAAATATTTCTCTGAAAGGAACGGAGGATAGTATCTCAGGAATCCGTTATCAATGGTAAAGCGGCCTGAAAGTCGGGAATCTCCGCTGGCTTTCATGGTATATGCCAAACTACCGTTTCCTGCAATCTGAACCTTGTTTTTACCGTCGGCACTGATATTGACGTTCACCACTGAACCCGGATATACATGCAGATTCGCCATCAAATCCATGGCAAACTGCGGTTCTGCAATCTTGACGGAATCCACCACATCCAGCGTATCGGCAAACGATATGAATTTCACCACATCGTCGGTCTTGGTCTGTGTAATATTGCTCACATCGGACTGCAATACATAAGTGACATCGGTTTTCGGCAGCAGTGAAACGTCCGCATTTACTTTCAGCTTGCTGAATGGGCCTTTGGCACTTGCATTAACATCTACATACGCCTTGCCGAATACCTGACTCTTGGATTTGTATTTGGCGTTCACCACGTTGACATTCTCCCCTTTCATCTTCAAATCCACGGTAGGATTGGAAAGAGAAGCGATATCTACCGAACCGTTAACGCCGATTTCATTGTCATTACTGCCGACAATACCGAAATCGTCGAACATGATGTTGCTGTCCTTCACTTTCACCTGAGCTGTATCGAATGCCAGATAACTGCCGAACACCGGCAAAGCTACGGCCGCTGAATCGAAACTCAGACTACCATTCAACACCGGCTGATCCATGGTTCCGACCATTCTCATTTTTCCATTCAGATAACCGGCCATCTCAATCATACCCTCCGGCACAAATGGATTGGCGATTGACAGCGGAAACCGCTTCAAACTTACAGCCAGATTATACGGTGAATCCGGAACGGTATCATTGATAATACCGCCGGCTACAATAGTTTTTTTGCCATTCACAGAAACGGCGGCAACCGCACGGTTTCTGTTCAAAACGGTATCAATATCCATTTTCACGCCGAATTCAAGGTCTCCGACCTTTCCTTTGTTGTAAACCAGACCATCAATACCTGCAGAACCGTATCCCGCAAACATTCCGCTATTTCGCGCAAGTGTTGCATCGGCATGAAGCACTCCGGCAACTTTCGGCATACACGGCGCCATATTGGACAATCGGCTGATGTCAATGCCTGCGGCTTTCAGATTGATGTCATTCAACAGGGTATCGGCTTTCTGTATTGTTTGTAATGTGAAATATCCGACATCGTTCTTCAAATCGATATTTGCATTCAGATTTGAAGTCTCGGGATGATATTCCACATAGTTGTCGGGATTCAAACTCCATTCGCGGAATCCCAGAACAGGATTTTCCGGAAAGAATGTAATTCGGTATTTGTCGTCAAGCATTACGCCACCGAGACCAATTTCAAATCCGGTTTCGTCATTGATATTGCGGGTGGACAACATTGCATCGACGGCATTGTCCCCGATTGAACCGAGAAGATTGATATCTGCCAACTGGTTCAGATTGCCCGGAGCACTGGAAATATTGATTCCGTAGTAGAATTCCCCGTTATCTTCATTACCGACCATACTGATGATATCCAGTTCCAGTTCTCCGAATTTCAATTTCTGAATGTCGGATTTCAGATTCACTTCCGCATTTTTTTCAATGTTGAAAGCAAAAGATTTCAGAGACATATCGTTCTGCTTCAGAAAACGGTTAAGAATATTCCGGTTGCCCATCTTCAAATCAAAATACATTTTCGGCAGATGAGTATTTATTTCTTCAAAGTTTACACGTTTGCTGCCAAACTGCATTCCCGCCGCTTCCGCAACCTGACCGAAGGATGTCATCAATGAATCCAGACTGTAAGGAGCACGGAAATCCATAATGAAGTCGTTTTCGACAGCATTCATAGCGGTTTTCAGCGTATCGGAATTGAAATTCAGCTCAATGGTCGGAGTTTTGACTCTCGAATTGTTGAGATTCATATACAGATTGTTCATATATGCACCGAGAGTATAAACCTCATCATTAGGTGCCACATAGCCCATGGTGTACAAATCGCCCTTGAAATCGAACGGAGTTTCGGAGAATCCCATCGATTTCAAATCAACATTGTTCATAAAGGCGAACAGACCAAAATCATATTTGTTGTTGGTAACGGAACTTTGCAGTCTCGCGTTGAAATCCATAAATTCGGCTCCGGAAAGGAGATCCGCATTCAACATTCCGTCCTCTATAGTTGCTGTCAGCGTTATATCACGGAACCGTGTCTTGTCATAAAGCAGAGACAAATCATTTACAACAGCATTCAAGCGGCTGCCTTCCAGCAACGGATTGAAGCCCTCGCCATCCGCTTTCATTACAACGGAGAAATTGCCGAACGGTCCCTGAGGAAGGAATTTCCGTACCGGGAACTGCTCAACATTCAAATCCGCAACATAAGTTTCGGAATCTATATTTACGGTTCCGGTCAGATGGGCTACTCCGGTAGAATCTGCCACAAGAATAACGTCCGCACCGTATTCACCGCCTTTGACGTTCACGTCACCAGTCAGTTTCATTCCCGGGAAATTAATCTGCGACATCTTTTCTTTGTCAAGCAGCAGCGGTTTCAAAATATTCAGTTTATAGAAATTACCTGTCAGATTCAAATTGCCGTGACGGGATGAATTTGACAGAATATTTTTCATTTTTCCGCTCATCGCAACATCTGCAATACCGGGAAGATTGACACCAAGAGTATCTATATCAAGATTTCCGAATACGCCATCAACGTCCACCATTCCGGTCATATCCGCAAACGAGGACATGTCCGCAATGTGATGAAAGATAACAGGGAATGCGTTTCGCACGTCTATCGGCGAGATATTCATGTCACCCTCAAGCGAAACAACGGCATCACGGTCCATTTCAAACAGAGATGTTGAAATCTTACCGTCAAGGTTGATATTTGAATAAGCTGTTACCAGCTCCATTTTATCAAGTTTCATGGAAACGGAGTCCATTTCGAAGACACCGCTTGTCTTGTCGATTCTCACGCCGCAGCGCTCACTACCGTACAATGTTTCAATCGGCACACGAATGGATGTTCCCTTGTTGTAGAAATCGTTTATCACAAAACCGGCATCTGCAAGTTCAATACGGTTGAAATCAAAACCTTCGACAGGCTCTGCATTTCGTTTTGCATATACGGCATGCGCTCTTTTCAATTCTATTTTCTTTCCGGAGATAACCCAGTCTGCAGTCGGTTCTTCCAGTGAATCGACCGGTTCTTCAACCTCTTCAACCGGATTAGCCACCAGATATTCATCGGACGGCAGCAGATAGTTGACATCTACACTGTCTACCCCTAAATATTCGGCAATGATATTCTGTGTTCCGGTATTGATATTTGCAGTACGCAATTCCGCGTGACCGACATGAGTGCCAAGCGAATCAATAGTCGGCAGCATGCTCATGGTATAACGGATATCATCCAGTTGAATCAACTTGGCATCGATAATCCACGGCTGTGCGGCAGTTGTATCTTCCGGCTCTTCTACCGCTCGGCTCAAATCAAACATCAGCTTAATATCTCCATCGGATACCCTTGCGGAATCCAGAGCAATTGTTCCTCCGTTCAACCCTATTTTACCGCCGCTTATTTCACAACGGTTGACAACAGCCGCAAGATTCATGGAGGAATCCGCAGTTGCCATATTGTATATCACGCTGTCCGCTTTCACGTCGGACAAATCAATATCCAGCGACAACAGCGGAAGCAACTTTGCTTTTGCGACAAGACTGCCAGCAGAAAGCATAATATCGTCGTTTTCATAAAGAATCAGAACATTCCCGAGTTTCAAATCCAGCGGAAATTTCAAACGGAATTCACCCGCCGACATTTTCCAGCCGGTAGATTCGGACACACTGTCCAGTACAATATTCTTTACCAGCGTCTGAACGGGCGGCAGATATATCGAGAACGGCAGCAACAACAGCAGCAGTACAACAAATCCCGTAATGATTTTTGCTTTACTTTTGCGAGATTTTATATGTTTTACTTCTTCAACCAAATTACAGTATATCTAAATTAGATGCAACTACAACGGGCACAGACTTTGAGCCTCCCCGAAAAGCAGAACTACAGTTTGATAATTTTAAATGCTTTAAAAGCGACAAATGCTCCGGCAAAAGCGCCCAAAGCATCGGCTGCAGCATCACCGGCAGTGCCGGTGCGTCCAAGTCCCATTCCTGTTTGCAGGAACTCAATAACAATACCTAAAGATAATGATATTATTGCAATAATTAAAACTTTTCTAACCGTCATTTTCAAGGGAAGGCTCTGTTTTGACCAATCGAAATAAAGTGAACCGGAAAATACGAAGAACATGATGAAGTGGATAACCTTATCAATGCCCGAAAAATACAACTTCGGGCTAATTACTACTGGATTTGGATTCAAAGTTGCATAAAGTATCAGACATACCACCACAGCGGTAGGCCACCACAAAGGTATTTTATAACACCATTTATACATTCTATTTCTCGTTATTCAAAGACAAATGTCTTTCCAGTTCTGTCACGGACAAATTAACATGCAATTTTCCGTTTTTAGCAACGGAAATATTACCGGTTTCTTCCGATACAACGATAGCGGTTGCATCGGTAGCCTGAGCAATGCCCAAAGCAGAGCGATGGCGAAGTCCGAGACTTCTTGACAAAGAAGAATCGTGTGATACCGGAAGAATACAACCGCAAGCTGCAATTCGGCCGTCAATAATAATCATTGCTCCGTCATGTAAAGGACTATTTTTAAAGAATATATTTTCTATCAAACGCAGATTCACGTCAGCATTTACGACATCGCCGAGTCTTTCATATTTACTCAAAGAATCTTCTCCCTGAATAACTATCAGTGCTCCGGTTTTAGTTTTAGACATGGACATACATGCACGCACAACCGGCATAATCCACGAAGCAACCTCATGCTCGTCCCCCTTCTTTTTAAATATCCGCCGGATAAAAGTCCAGCGTCTATGGGATCCCAAATCAACAAGAAAGAGCTTGATTGGTTCCTGGAACAGAATCACAAAAATAATCAGACCAATGTTCATCACTTTGTCGAGAATGGTACCTATAAGACGCATTTCAAGGATTTCACTAGCAACCACCCAGATGGCAATGAACGCAAGAATCCCGATGAAGATGTTCAGCGAACCTGATTCTTTCATCATTCGGTACAAATACAGCAGCAAAGTTGCTACTAAAAGTATGTCTATCGCATCCTTAATTCCGAACTCTATCATAGCCTTACTACTGTTGTTCCCTGATTAAATTTACAATTTTTACAGCCTCAACCGCCTCTTTTACGTCATGAACGCGAAGAATATGCGTTCCTGCCATCAAAGACACAACATTTAAAGTTGTTGTTCCGTTCAGTGCTTCATCAGGAGTTATCCCGAGCGCTCTGAATATCATTGATTTTCGGGAAATGCCTACCAGCAACGGAAGCCTCAATGAATGGAATTCTTCGAGATGCGCCATCATGCGGTAGTTTTGTTCTACGGTTTTACTGAAACCGAAACCCGGGTCTACTATTATATCGCAAACACCCATGAGAGACAGACGGTGAACTTTGCGTGCCAGATTTGAAATCACATCGACCACAACACCGTCTTCATAATCGGTCAGCGACTGCATGGTTTGGGGATTGCCTCTCATGTGCATCAGAATATACGGCACTTTCAGTTCCGCAACGGTTGCATACATGTTTTCATCCAAATCACCACCGGAAATATCATTAACAATCAGCGCTCCGTAGTTTTCAATACATTTGCGTGCAACATCCGCACGGAACGTATCGATGGAAACCAGCATGTCTGGGGCAATTTTTCGTACTGTTTCAAGAGCACCGTCCAGACGTCTGAACTCCTCTTCCGGAGTAATATCGTCCGCATTCGGGCGGGAAGAATATCCGCCTATATCAATCATATCTGCACCTTCGGCAAGCATCTTTTCGACGCGCGCTTTTACTAAGTCTTCGCTGCTGCACCGGCTGCCGCAGTAGAAGGAATCGGGAGTCGCATTCAGGATTCCCATTACCATTGGACGGTTCAGTTCAAACAATTTGCCGCCGATATTTATTGTATAAGTCTTAAATTCGTGCATCCTAAAACATTTTACAATGCGAATTTAATATTTAATGAGCATAATTCAAACTAAAACTGTATAATCTTCAGACCGTACAGAAAAATTACAAATATCGCAACAGGTGACACATAACGCATCAGGAACACGATAATTTTGAAAGTTCTGACTTTGATTGTGCCGTGGTTTGTCAACTGGTTGCGGACAAATTCCTTATCATGAAACCAGCCGACAAAAACGGAGAAGATAATACCGCCGAGCGGCAACAGTATGTTGGATGAAGTATAGTCAAACAGGTCGAAGAATGTAAAGCCCAATATTTTCACATCTTCCAGCACTCCGAATGAAAGCGCACACAAAGTTCCGAACACCAAAGCAATACAGGTAACGATTCCACAAGCTTTGTTACGGCTGATTTTATATTCCTCGGAGAAGAATGCAATTGCAATTTCGCTCATGGAAATAGTAGATGTGATGGATGCGAAGAACAGCAGCAGGAAGAATGCCACCGCCCAGAAATATCCGCCCGGCATTGCTGCAAAAATTGACGGCAGAATTTCAAATACCAGTTTTGGTCCGGCTTCGGACTTTCCGCCGTAGGTAAACAGTGCGCTGAAAATAATGATTCCGGCAACTACCGCCACTAAGGTATCAAGAAATGCGATAATGCCCGCACTGCGAACGAGTTTTACATTGTCATCGTAATAGGAAGAGTATATCAGCAGCGTGCTCAATCCAAGACTCAAAGAGAAAAACGCCTGTCCCATTGCAGAAAGTACGGCAGATGGAGTTATCTGGGAGAAATCGGTTTTGAAAAGGAATTCAAGACCTTCGGATGCACCCGGAAGCATTAAAGAATTGACACAAAGCACTACCAGTATAACACCAAGTATCGGCATCACGAGATTGGAAATTCTTTCCAACCCTTTCTGAACACCTCGGCGGACGATAATATAGTTCAATGTAAGGAACAAAACGGTCCACAGTGTTGAACGCCACGGAGAGGCTGTAAACTGCTGGAATTCTCCGGCGAAGTCACTTATCGAACCGTCTCCGGTCATATCCCCGGCAATCGCCTGCACGGAATATTCAAGCGTCCATCCCGCAACAACGGAATAGAAACTCAAAATCATCAATGCGGAAAGGATTCCGATAAAAGAACAGTGCTGCCAGTATTTGCTTTTCGGCAACTGACGGAATGCGCCCACCACATTCTTGTGTGTACCGCGTCCCATAACAAATTCGGCACACATTACCGGAATACCGATCAGCAGTACGCAAAGAATATATACAAGGATAAATGCACCGCCGCCGTGCTCACCCGCTTCATACGGGAAACGCCAGATATTACCCAGTCCGACGGCACTTCCGACCGTTGCGGCAATCACACCTATTTTTGTAGCAAACAATGCTCTTTCTTTCATAATTTTAATCTTTAATTTCAGGCAATTCCCGTTTCAGTGGAGATTCCGCATCAAAATTGTCCGCAGTTGTACTTTCCCTTACCGGTACATCACATTCTTGACTGTCCGCAACAGGACCTGCAGTCTGCATAAACTCTATAGCTTTCAGTCTTGCTTCTTCAGGCACATCCGTGCTACATCGCTTTGCCAAGATGGATACGATTGACAGGAGAACTATAATCACGATGACTACCCAAAGCCCCATACGTTCTCCCTTATTCATTTTCAAGGATTCAAGATTCATTTATAAAAAGAGCGGAGAAAACAGAATTATCAGCATCAAAATCGGAGCGACAAAACGAATGGAAAACAAAACTGGTTTGTAAACATAGCTCTTAAATGTTCCAAAGTTGGTAAGTTCGTTTTCAAGATATTTTTTAGGCAATCCCCATCCAACATATAAACATCCGAAGAATGCACATATCGGAAGCATGAAGTTTGTTGTAAAGTGGTCAAGAAAATCGAATATATTATATCCGAAAATGGTAATGTGAGACAATTCTCCCAGTGAAAGCGCATTAACGGTGCTTAATGCAAGCATCGGCACGAATACAATCAGACATGCTTTCAGACGGGTCATTTTGAAATAATCCTGAAGCAGGGAGATTGAAACTTCTCCCAGTGATATGGTAGATGTCAAAGCCGCTACACCAAGAAGAAAAAAGAACAATACAGACCATAGCCATGTCAACGGCATGTTGCGGAATACTTCCGGCAATGTGACGAAGATAAGTGTTGTACCTTTCAATCCGTCAGGGTTGGCATTCAAACCGTAGCTAGTTACAGCCGGGAAAATCACAATACCCATCAGCACCGCAACAAGAGACGCCAGCAATGAAACGGTTGTCGCTGTTTTTGTCAGTTTGGTTTCTTTCTTGTAATAGGATGCGTAAGTTACCAGAATACCCATACCCAGACTCAATGAATAGAAAGTCTGGCCAAGTGCATGGATAAATGTCTGGGAAGTTACTTTTGAGAAATTCGGATAAAGGAAATATTTCACACCTTCGGATGCGTTCGGCAGGTTCAGCGACACGATTGCAAAAATCAGCAGTACCAGGAACAGCATCGGCATCAGGATGTTTGAAAGTTTTTCGATACCTCTGTTGATCCCTTTTGTCAGCACAAAGAAGTTGATGGCAATCATTACCCATGTCCAGAACACCGGACTCCAGTCAGAGGCAATCATTTCTACCATTTTGCCGTTGAAACCGGATGCGTCCACATCATACAGACTGCCGGTGATTGATGCGAAAAGATATTGAATGGTCCAGCCGGCAACAACGATATAGTAAGTAAGTATAATGTAAGAACCCACTACCCCGAAAACACCGTTTAAATACCATTTTTTGCCCGGGCTCAATTTTCTGTAAGAAGTTACGGAATCGGCATTACCGCCGCGGCCGATAGAAAATTCAGCAAGCATTACAGGAATTCCAAGGATAAGTACACAAGCGAGATAAATAATTAAAAAGGCTGCACCGCCGTTTTCCTGTGTTACACTCGGGAATCTCCAAACATTTCCGAGACCAACTGCAGAGCCCAGCGTCGCCGCTATCAATCCAATTTTAGTCCCGAATTTGACTTTTTCTGCCATACTTTAAGAATACTTTTTTATAGTTGTCTATCTATTTATTCGCTTTGCAATTAATTCTTGTGCAAATTTACAACTTTTTCACAGCATTGATATACTATTTTCAAATATTTTGAGCAATATTAGTTATAAATCAAAAGTATTAACTTATAAAAAGGCATAAAAAAGGCCGCCGTTAACCACGGCAGCCCATATTCGGTATAATATTTTTTAATACCAGTCTGTACCCTGATGCAAACTGCTTCGTTTGTCGTATTTCAAATCCTGAAGCAATGAAGACTTCACTGCGATGTGGAAGTTGTAGGATTTGTAAGGCCCGACCGGAACAAAACTTGCACTCATTGTGAAACAATGCAAATCTCGGGATATAGAACAATTCATATATGCCAGTTTACCGGTATCAAAGTTGTAACTTGCAGTAAAATTGAACGCCCAGTTTTTGGTCGGCCGGATATTTCCTGAGAAACTCAGATTTTGGGTCAATCTTCCGTCATACTCCATCTTCTTCTTGTTAAAGTTGCCGTATCCATAACTGATGGAATAATTGAAGGTCAGACTCCACGGAATTTTCCATTTCACATATCCGTCGGAAGTCATCTCAGTTTCAGAATTGCTTCCTGAAGAATCTTCCTCTCCACTATCATCAGAATAACGGTCAAGTTCAGTCGGACGCTCTGTTCTCACCTCGTTCGCCCGGTCTTTGCCCGACTTTTTCTTTTTGGAGAATGTAGCATTGTTCAATGTATAGGAAAATGAAGTTCCTGTACTTGATAAACGACCTAACCCTTTACCCGCTTTCCACCGCGGAATATTAACACGCACCGGAGTGCCATATTCGTTCAACTGATAGGTATACACATCCCATGTTGCAGACAAAGACAAGTTAAAGTTCTTAGCCAAACGCAAAAGAATGGAGGTGTTAATATTACTCCAATTCAAAGAGTCTGCCGCAAGATTGTAAGATTGGCTAATATTCAAGTTTTCAATCAAAGAAATCTTTTTTACACCGGTACTGTCCTGATCGCTCTTCACTTTCATTTCTAAGTTATTGGCAAGATTCCAACTGATGGTTCCAGAAGACCCCTGCGGTGCACCGCCAAACAATCCGTGAGAAAAATACGAATATTTTTTATTGACTGTTTTACCGCCTCTAGTGTACTGATAAGTTCCGTAATATCCCCAGCGCGGATCGCTAAAATCCGGAGCCGCACTAAATGAAATCGATGGAGTGAACACGTGGCGAATCATCTGTACTTTGTCTCCCAGGAATTTCATCGGCTTGTAAAATCCGTACAACTTGGTATCCAGTGAAATGGAACCGTTAAAATCGAATACGTTGTAGAAGCTGTATATAGTATCCACAGCGACTTCACATGAAGCATTGGGATCCCATGCTTTTCGAATCTTACTGGTATACATTTTATCGTTCAACGTAATACTCGGAGTCACGTTGATATATTTGAACAGATTGAATGTTGCGCTAACCGGCAATGTGTGGCGCATACCGTTTCTCCAGTCCTTTACCAAACTCTTTTTGAAAAATTCATTCTGTTTTGCAGTCAGTGAATTTTGGAAAATACCGGAATATGAAATTTTTATTTTTTCATACCATTTTTCATCACCCACTCTTTTCTTTCTCTTGAATGGAGCAAGTTGCGACATAGTTACGGTAATATTCGGGAATGATACGGTCAATGTAGAATCCGCCGTTCTTTGAGCGACATTAGCTGTAGTAGAAAAACTCCATTTTGAATTCGGTATTCTGTAAGTCATGTTGACTGTACTACTCTTGGTATTCTCGGTAAAATCCTTGCTATAGTAGCTATTCATATCGTTACGAGTATAACCACTGGTTGCAAAGTTCACACTTGCCGAGAACGACATATTCGGGTTTGCTTTGGAATCCTGTGTATGAGACCAAGCAATCCTGAAGTTCTTCATTTTTGAATAATCAGCTTCGCCCTTGTCTCCTTCAATGGTTGTCAAATAACTGATATTGAAGTTCCCCGAGAATTTATAGCGTTTCTTGTAGTTTGAACTTGCGTTCAATCCCCATGAACCTCGCGTATAGATTTCCCCAGTCAAAGCCAGATCAATATTGTCATTAATTGCAAAATAGTAACCTCCGTCACGCAGATAATAACCGCGGCGGTAGTCATCTCCGACAGTCGGAACGATGATACCGGATTGATATTTGCTGCTGAACGGAAAAAAACCGAATGGTACGGCCACCGGTAACGGAACATCTTCAAGTACCAGATAAACCGGGCCTGTTACAATATTCTTTTTAGGTTTTACCTTACCTTTTGTAATCTGGAAGTAGAAGTGTGGGTCCTCGTGATTGTCGCAGGTTGTATAACGCCCCCCTTTAATGTAATATTCGTCATTTTCCATTTTCTTGGTTACTCCACCAGTTAAGTAACCTTCTCCCTGCTCAGTGACAACGTCTGTAATGTAACCTTTCTTGGACTTGAAGTTGTATTTCATAGTCTTGGACTCATATTCCCCGCTCGGGTCTTTGAATACCGGATTTCCCTGCAATTCACCAATACTATCCGGTGTTCCGACGGCATGCACGGTGTTGTCTCGCATGCTCATCATGATTTTGTTTGCCTTCAACGAAATGTTGCCGTAATTCACATTACTGTTTCCGTACATGTAGGCATTGCTCTTTCCGTAGAAAATCAAAGAGTCTTTGGAATTGAAAGTAACGATATTGTCCAAATCGACCTTTTCCATAATGAAAGGCGATTTTCTTACAGTATCCGGAGCAATACTGTCTTCCGGCAGAGAATCACGGTCAAGCTTATCTTTCAGTTCAAGTTTCACAATGCTGTCTTTCACCGCTTCGCGCACGGTATCAGCAATGCCACCAGGCGAACTTTGCTGTCCGGATACAGACATAGCGTTAACAGGACGTCCGATGATCAGAAGCCCAGTTAACAGCAACAATGTGATATATACATGAGTAAGTTTCAACACTTATTCGTAAAATTCGCTACAAAATTACACAAATGATTTTGAGTTACACCAATTATATCTATAATTATCTATAATTGTTGTTATTCCTGAACGGTTTTCCACAAATTATTCAAAAATTTCAATCATTTTGTTCAACCGGTCCACGCTTCCCTGTCCGTAAGCCGTCATTTGACGCTTTACGGTTTCTACGGTACGCGCCGGCGCAATTTTGGATTTTGAAAAAAAATTGTCGGAGTAGCAAACCAGTTTTTCCTCCAGAGTTTCGGGCAGATAATCCGCAGCAGGAAGCGGCAGTTTCTGGTCGACAATTTCGTCTGCTGTCAGCCCCACCCCAATATGTGTTTCGCACACTCTGGCGTAAGGCTCGTATTCCGGTCCTTCTTTTCTCAACAGTTCCGCACCCAGAATCCCGTGCATTAGATACGGTCGGTCTCCGAAACAGAAAATAGACGGTGCATGTGTCAGAAACACTCCGATATCATGCAGCATCGCCGCACCGTAAACCAGATCCCGGTCTACATCCAGATGCTTGCGGTCGATGATTTCCATCGCATAGTCCGCCACCTGACGACTGTGAGTCATCACAAGATTGTACGCATCGCTACCGGGTGTATAATATTTTTCAATTATTCTGTTATAGTCTGTCATTTGCCTATTAAAACAATAGCGGGCTTTACCCGCTATTGTCAATTTAATATGTTGAATATATTATTCTACAATTGTAATCCAGTTGTGTGTATCTTCAACTTCACCAAGTTGGATAGCACGCAATCTGTTGTAAAGTTTTTCGGTGATAGGTCCCGGTTTGCCGTCTTTTGCGATAACGTATTTTTTGCCGGTATCAACATCGTCGATTACGCCGATAGGAGTAGCAACTGCTGCTGTTCCGCATTCGGCTGCTTCCTGAACTTCTTCAAGTTCTTCAACCGGGATAGGACGTGCATCAACTTCAATACCAAGGTCTTCTGCAATCTGCTGAAGACTCATGTTTGTAATTGAAGGAAGGATTGAGTCTGATTTCGGAGTAATATATTTGCCGTCTTTGATTGCAAAGAAGTTTGCAGGGCCGCATTCGTCAATATATTTCTTTTCTTTCGGGTCAAGGTAAAGAACTGCTGCATAACCGTTGTCTTTTGCTTTCTGACCTGCTGTCAAACTTGCTGCATAGTTACCGCCGACTTTCCAGCGACCTGTTCCAAGAGGAGCTGCACGGTCATAACCGCGGTAGATTGCAATGTTTACAGGTTTGAAACCTTCTTTGAAGTAAGGTCCTACCGGAGAAACAAAGATTACGAACATATATTCTTTTGCAGGTTTTACACCAACCTGTGCTGAAGTACCAATTTCAAGCGGACGGATGTAAAGAGATGCGCCTGTTCCGTATGGAGGGATGAAACGTTCGTTGCGTTTTACAACTTCGATTGCCATTTGTTTGAACAATTCAACCGGAACCGGTTCCATCATAATACCTTCAGCCGAGCGCTGGATACGTTTTGCGTTTTCTTCAAGACGGAAGATACGAACTTTGCCGTCTTTACCGCGGAAGGCTTTAAGGCCTTCGAAAATTTCCTGTCCGTAGTGAAGACAGGTTGCAGCCATGTGAATATTGATTGAATCACTTGAAGTTACTTCCATTTCACTCCATTTGCCGTCCTTATATGTACTTCTTACATTAAAATCTGTAGGGATATAGCCAAATCCTAGAGTTGACCAGTCAAGGCCTTCATTATTTGCCATAATCTTATATAATTTTTTAAATTGCGATTTTCTGAGTTAAGTTTCCTATTTTGATAATATAAATTCCGCGGGATCTCATCTTCAATTCAGAAGTGCCCGGATTCAGAGTAGCCTCCGAAACCAGCTGTCCCAAAATGGTGAAAACGCGAACGTCCACCTTCTTGTCGGTGCGAATTATAATCGAACCCTGTGAAGCGTATACTTCAAGTCCGCCGGCAACCTGCGACTCAACGACTTCTGTGGCAGGCACCTGCTTACTGGTTTCTTTCCAAACCATCTTTGCGCTGACCTCCTGTACGGAAACCAGCGTAAGCAATGCTGTACACAATATTAGGAACATTCGTTTCATCTTCGATGCCAATTAATTTTCAAAGTTAAGCAATTTAATCGAAAATCAATAGTATTATATGTAAAATCCTGTAAAATAAAGGTATTCCAAAACACTGAACGGGAGCCTTATTTTTGGTTATCCTCTCCGTCCCACGGATATTTGCGTTTCGGATTGCGCGGGAACCAGCCTTTCTTTACGCGGGTCTGCTGTTCGAAAATTTCAAGGATACTCCAGAAAGATGAGAATGCGAACACGCCGAGCAGTGATGAAAACAGCACGCTGTCCACAACCAGAGAGCCTGCGATTCCTGCAAATCCAAGCAACAGGAACCACCACCAGCAGCGGGTTCCGAAATAGTATTCACTCTTTATAACGACCGGATGAAATATACCGATAATCAGAAAAGTTGATATTCCGATTACCAGCCCCAACAGTCCGTTTTCTTCAAGAAATTCCATATCTGTATTTAATTTATATACAAAGATAACAACTGAGCGTGAAAAAATATCGATTCCCCCTTCAAATTTTCCGGACATAAAAAAGAGAGGTTGTCCAGTTGGACAACCTCTCCGGTATATAATTAATTAGAATTGTCTAATAATTATTTTTTAGAAAGTTTTTCTTTAAGAGCTGCAAGTTCTTCAAGATCACCTAGAGTTGTTTTTTCAATTGCAGGTGTTGATTCTTTTGCGTCTTCTTTAGCTGCTCTTCTCGGAGCTTTCTTAACTTCAGTTTTCTTAGCTTCGTCTTCGTGGATACGGCTGTGAGAAAGGATGATTCTCTTGCTGTCTTTGTTGAATTCGATTACTTTGAAGTCAAGTTTTTCGTCAGCTTTAGCAGAAGTACCGTCTTCTTTTACAAGGTGTTTCGGAGTTGCGAAACCTTCTACACCGTAAGGAAGAGCGACTACAGCGCCTTTTTCCAACATTTCAGTAATTGTACCTTCGTGGATGCTACCTACTGTGAAGATAGTTTCGAATACATCCCAAGGGTTTTCTTCAAGCTGTTTGTGACCTAGGCTCAAGCGACGGTTTTCTTTGTCGATTTCAAGAACCTGAACGTCGATATCAGCACCGATCTGAGTGAATTCTGACGGGTGTTTGATTTTCTTAGTCCAAGAAAGGTCTGAGATGTGGATAAGACCGTCTACACCTTCTTCGATTTCTACGAATACACCGAAGTTAGTGAAGTTACGTACTTTAGCAGTGTGTTTGCTGCCAACAGCGTATTTTTCTTCGATGTTTTCCCATGGATCTTTCTTAAGCTGTTTGATACCCAAGCTCATCTTGCGTTCTTCACGGTCAAGTGTAAGAACTACAGCTTCTACTTCGTCACCGACTTTCATGAAGTCCTGTGCAGAACGTAGATGCTGAGACCAAGACATTTCGCTAACGTGGATAAGACCTTCTACGCCCGGAGCAATTTCAAGGAATGCACCGTAGTCAGCCATAACGACAACTTTACCTTTAACTTTGTCACCAACTTTAAGGTTAGCGTCAAGAGCATCCCATGGATGTGGCTGAAGTTGTTTAAGACCCAAAGCGATACGTTTCTTTTCGTCATCGAAGTCAAGGATAACAACATTAAGTTTCTGATCAAGAGTAACAACTTCTTCCGGATGATTAACACGACCCCAAGAAAGGTCTGTAATATGGATAAGACCGTCTACGCCGCCAAGGTCGATGAATACACCGTAAGAAGTGATGTTCTTAACTGTACCTTCAAGAACCTGTCCTTTTTCAAGTTTAGCGATGATGTCTTTTTTCTGTTGTTCAAGTTCTGCTTCGATAAGAGCTTTGTGAGATACAACAACGTTTTTGAATTCCTGGTTGATTTTAAC
>SAMEA104404097__coassemble_673_pt1 | contig 32326 bp, 25 predicted proteins | sample SAMEA104404097__metabat2_high_PE_098 | metagenome-assembled genome bin SAMEA104404097 (sample SAMEA104404097) | Balaenoptera acutorostrata | reverse complement strand
GTAAGCAGTTTTTCTTCAGTGCTTGGAACAGAAGGAACCGGAGCCGGTTTTTCCGCTTCTTTCTTGCGTGAAAGTTTGGCAATTAGAGAAGTGGCAACGAAGATAGAGAAAGCGATAATGATAAAATCTACAGTGTGCTGGATAAACATACCATAGTTTAAAGACGTTTCTGCAGTAGTTTCTGTAGCCGGAGTGATAATCCATTTCAAATCCTTGAAATTAAGACCTCCTATAAGCACGCCGATTGCCGGCATGATGATATCGTTTACCAGAGAAGTAACGATTTTTCCGAACGCGCCGCCGATTATAACACCGACTGCCATATCAATCACATTTCCGCGCATTGCGAAAGCCTTGAAATCGCTTAAGAATTTACATTTCATGTTGTTTTCTTTCTTTTGTTTTATTGTCTGACAGGTTAGTTCTTAGCCTTTTATATAAAAAATGAAGATTTTTTGCTTTGAAAACAAAAATAAAGAAATTTTTCCATAAAAAAGCAACTAATAGATAGATAATTAAAAAAAAAGTATTAATTTTGCATCGCTATACCAAGTTATATGCCTTGTAAACAAGGCTTTCTCTTGGTATAGCAAAAGAATTTAAATACACAGTTTAAAAACTAAATAAAATTTTTAAGAAAATGACAAAAGTAGGTATTAATGGTTTCGGACGTATCGGTAGATTCGTATTCCGTGCAGCTCAGTCAAGAAATGACATTGAAATCGTAGGTATTAACGACCTATGCCCGGTTGATTATCTAGCTTATATGCTAAAATATGATACAATGCACGGTCAGTTCGAAGGTACTATCGAAGCTGATGTTGAAAACAGCCAGCTAATCGTTAACGGTAAAAAAATCCGCGTAACTGCAGAACGTAACCCAGCTGATCTTAAATGGAATGAAGTTGAAGCTGAATACGTTGTTGAATCAACAGGTCTTTTCCTAACTAAAGAAAAAGCTCAGGCTCACATCGAAGCAGGTGCTAAATACGTTGTTATGTCAGCTCCTTCTAAAGACGATACTCCGATGTTCGTTTGCGGTGTAAACTTCGACAAATATGTTAAAGGTACTCAGTTCGTATCTAACGCTTCTTGCACAACTAACTGTCTTGCTCCTATCGCTAAAGTTCTTAACGATAAATTCGGTATCACAGAAGGTTTGATGACTACAGTTCACTCTACAACTGCTACTCAGAAAACAGTTGACGGTCCTTCAATGAAAGACTGGCGTGGTGGTCGTGCTGCTTCTGGCAACATTATCCCTTCTTCAACTGGTGCTGCTAAAGCTGTAGGTAAAGTTATTCCTGAACTTAACGGCAAACTAACTGGTATGTCAATGCGTGTTCCTACTTTGGACGTTTCTGTTGTTGACCTTACAGTTAACTTGGCTAAATCAGCTACATACGAAGAAATCTGTGCAGCTATGAAAGAAGCTTCTGAAGGCGAACTTGCAGGTGTTCTTGGTTACACTGAAGATGCAGTTGTTTCTTCTGACTTCCTTGGCGACACTCGTACTTCTATTTTCGATGCTAAAGCTGGTATCGCTTTGACTGACAAATTCGTTAAAGTTGTTTCTTGGTACGATAACGAAATCGGTTACTCAAACAAAGTTCTTGAACTTATCGCTCACATGAAGATAGTTAACGGTTAATCAATCGTTTATTCAAGATAAAACGGCAGGTTCGGTTTTTTCCGAGCCTGCTTTTTTATGTCCACACTTTTAAGTTTCCGGAAATGTGAAAATGATGATGGGGTTTGTATTCTTAAAGTTTGTTAAAATATAAGACTGATTTTATTATTATTATCTTTTATGGCATTTTGTTGCAAATGCGTGAATAAACGGATTATAATGGATATTTTTAAGCTTTTTCGGTAACTTGAAAAATTTGGCGGCGGTTCTAAAATGAATTATATTTGCATAAATTATTTATAAAATAGATACTGCAATGAAATATCGCGACGAAAAGGACAAAAGTTTCGGTCTGGTCGGAATGGCAATTGCGTTCCGTGTGTGGAATGCGGAAGATATGTATTGCAGTTTAAATCTGGACGCTCACGGATTCGACTGTATAGATTTTTCTTATGACTATTACGAGAGTTTTTCCAATTTCGGTGCTCCGGGCGCAGTTCTGCACCACGAAATCCGAATATTCAAACTGATGATGGGGTTGACTCTTTCCAATGTCATGTGTCGTGAAATCATCGGCCGCAGCAAGAACTTCGGTTCTGCAGACCGCGAGGATTTGAAAAGACTTTTCGAGGAAATCGGTAAGGAAGAACTTGAGCTGACAAAGGACGAGTGCGATACATTATTCACCAAGTCGGTGAATTACCTTCAGAAACTGTACGGTTACGGCCAGGTGAGAAGGGTTGCCGAAACGTTCAGCAAGAAATTTATAGATAAGCGTGAAATGACCGTAAATGAAATTATGGGTGTTCTCGCTGAAATTGGCGTATAATACAGTAATAAATTATGAAGAAGTATCCTGAAATTGATATTAATGCCCGCGAGGATATGGGGGTTAAATTGTTTATGGATGGTCACAACTGTGCGCAGTCCGTTGTATGTGCGTTTGCTGACCTTTTCGATCTGGACATGGAACTTGCAATGAGAATTTCATCTTCATTCGGTGCCGGAATGGGACGCCAGCGTTTGACCTGCGGTGCAGTGAGCGGCATGTGCATGCTTGCCGGTCTTGAAACAGGAACTTCGGAAACTGATCCCGTAAAACGCGGTGTCAATTATACTGTAGTAAAGTATCTTTGCAATCAGTTCCGCGAAAAAAACAGTTCCATTATATGCGGTGAACTGCTGGGATTGAAAAAAGCACAGAGCGAAGGTACTGTTCCTTCAGAACGAAATGCGGAATATTATGCAAAACGTCCGTGCGCAAGAATGGTAGGCTCTGCCTGCAGAATATTCGCTACTTACCTTTCGGAAATCGAACAGGACTAAATTAAAGATACAAATGTTTTCCGTCAGGGACGGAAAATCGTAAATTCAGATGAATAAAAACAATCTTCTGGAGCTGGAACAGGAGAGCATCGGCAAACTGCTTTGGAAATACAGTATTCCTGCAGTTATTGGGACTCTTGTTATCGCTACCTATAATATCATCGACCGAATCTTTATCGGGCAGGGTGTGGGCGCAGAGGCCATTGCAGGTCTTGCGGTCACTTTTCCGCTTATGAACATAAGCGCGGCTCTCGGTATGCTTATCGGTGTGGGTGCGGCAGCCAGAATTTCCATAGCACTGGGAGAGAAGAGCAACCGCCTTGCGGAGACCATTCTCGGCAACAGCCTTGTGATGATACTGCTTATCGGTATCGCCTATACGATGCTGTTCCTCTGCAATCTGGAGGATATTCTGCGGCTGTTCGGTGCGAGTGACGCGACTCTGCCCTACGCCTACGAATATACATTATACTATTCTCCGGGTTTTCTGATTGCGAATCTCACCTATTCGTTCAACAACGCCATGGGAGCTTCAGGCTATCCCAAAAAGGCGATGGTCACTATGATTATAGGTGCGGTGCTGAACACCATTTTGGACCCGATATTTATCTTCTGGCTGGATATGGGCGTCAAGGGTGCGGCAATTGCAACAGATATCTCCATGTTTGTTTCCATGTGTTTCGTGTTCATCCACCTGATGAACAAAAAGAGCAATCTGCACTTTTCACGCGGAACATTCAAACTTCACAGAAACCTTATTTTTGCGATTATTTCCATCGGAACCGCTCCGTTCGTTATCAATATTGCGGGCAGTTTCATCAATGCGTTCCTTAATAACATTCTGGTGACACAGGGCGGCGACAACGCTGTCGGTGCAGCCGGAATCTTTACAACATATACCCAACTGCTGATTATGGCGGTGATGGGTGTCAGTCAGGGTATGCAGCCGATTTTGGGCTACAACTACGGAGCAAAACGCATACATCGTTTGAAAGCCACTTTCAAACTCGGCGTGATTGTTTCCACATTAATATGTGCCGTCGGTGCGTTAATAGCAATCTTCATTCCGCAAATCGTGGCATATATGTTTACTACTGATGCGGGTTTAATTCACGAAACCTGTACCGCTTTACGAATATCCATGCTAATGTTTTGGATGGCTGGATTCCACATCGTAGCTACAACACTTTTTCAGAGTATAGGTCTTGCGAAAGAATCCATTCTGTTGAGTTTTGCCCGTCAGGCAATATTTATTATCCCGTTGCTGCTAATTTTCCCGCACTATTGGGGTTTGACCGGCGCATGGGTGGCATTTCCGGTTTCAGACATATTCGTAAGTGCCGTAGCGCTTTATTTGGTGATTAGGGAATACAAATATCTGAATACTGTTACAACAGCAAAAAATTAGAATAATAATTGTTTGTTTAGGGCCCGGGGCGCAAGTCTCGGACTCTTTTTTATTGTGTAAAATAAGTTGTAGTGGAATTTTTCCACAGGGTAGATACATCTTCCCCTATTCCGTAAAGGATAAGGATTTTATTGAATAAAATGTAATGAGAAAAACTCAGGCGATGCCGAGTTTGAGTGATTTTACCAAATCTTTGACGTTTTCGTTGCTGCGCATCATGTCAACGGCGATTTCTTCAGGACTAAGGATTTTAACTTGCTGTGCGCGTAATTTAAGCGATGTGGTAATTGTAATGAAATCATTGTTCAAAGCGTTTCGGAAGAACTCCAGCAGGCTGCTTTGGTGTGCTGCGATAGACTCCTGCTGCGCAATGTTGTCAACAGGGATATTTATCACCTTTTCCTGAGATACGGAAGGTGTTGTAGTAATCAGTGCGTTAATCAGGAAGACCTCGTTTCTGTGGCTGTCCACATAGTCTTTCCATGCTTTCATCAGACTGTCGAAAGTGAAATTTTCGTTTCTGCGGTTCTTGATTGGTTCCGCTTTGTGTTCCGACTGCTGGTTCATAGATTTTGTCAAACCGCTGATAGAAATCACTTTTGCAGTCGGAGCGGAAGCTACGCGAGTGCTGCGCGGCATGCTGTTGCCTCGGTTGATGATATTCTGGGCGATTTGAGACGCCTCCTTCGAGCCGCCGCCCAGCAGCGCCATTTCCGGAGAAGAGGCATAGTCGGCGTGCATTGCCGCAATCTCTTCCCTGGTCGCTTTGTTTTGCGGTGCAGGCGGTACCGGAGCGGAATATTGCTGTATCGGTGTCTGACCCTGTGACTGCTGTTGTGGAGCCGGATTAAAAGACTTCAATCCGCTGCCCGGTGTAGGATCCGGAGCAGAATTCAGAATCTGGCAAATCTTTATCAGCGTAAGTTCTACAAGGAATTGCTTGTTGCTTGCTGTACGGTAGTTTAAATCACATTCGTTGCAAAGATCCATCGCTTTGTAAAGAAAGTTAAGCGGAGTTTTCTTTGCCTGTTCCGCATATCTCGGAGCTACTTCGGATGCCACTTCAAGCAGTGGCATGGTTACCGGAGAGGCAGCCACAAGCAGGTTGCGGAAATGAGATGCAAGGCCGTTGACAAAGAACAGAGAGTCGAAACCGTGGTTTCTGATATCCTGATAAGTCAGCAAAGCCTGCTGTATATCGCCGTTAACGAAACTGTCAACGAGACGGAAATAGTATTCGTAGTCAAGAACATTCAGGTTTTCGATTGCGCTGCGGTAGGTAATGTTTCCCATAGAGGAAGCCGCCACTTGGTCGAAAATGGACAGTGCGTCACGCATAGCACCGTCAGCTTTCTGCGCGATAATGTTCAGAGCTGCAGGTTCTGCGGTAATACCCTCTTTTTCGGTGATTTTATGCAGCTGTTCAACAATATCCTGAACGGTGATTCTGGAGAAATCGTAAATCTGGCAACGTGAAAGGATTGTAGGAAGGATTTTGTGCTTTTCTGTAGTTGCAAGAATAAAGATAGCGTGAGCCGGCGGTTCCTCAAGAGTTTTAAGGAACGCATTGAACGCACTTGTAGAAAGCATGTGGACCTCATCGATGATATACACCTTGTACTTTCCTATTTGCGGCGGAATTTTCACCTGATCCACAAGGTTTCTCATCTCGTCTACCGAGTTGTTTGACGCGGCATCGAGTTCGATAACATTGTAGGAACGCTGTTCGTTGAAAGCGCGGCATGATTCGCATTCTTCGCAAGCTTCACCGTCTTCAGTCAGGTGTTCGCAGTTGATTGTTTTTGCGAAGATACGAGCGCAGGAAGTTTTTCCGACACCTCTCGGACCGCAAAACAGATAAGCGTGAGCCAGACGGTTAGATTTGATTGCGGTTTGCAGTGTATGTGCCAAAGCCTGCTGACCGACCACCGTACTGAACGATTTTGGGCGGTATTTGCGGGCTGATACGATATAGTTTTCCATTCCTTTCGGGTATTGTTACGAATACAAATTTAATGAAAATATTTCTATTTTTACCTATAAGAACGGGCGAATTTATCCACCGTTTTGAGGGCTTTTCAGCCCTTTTTCGAAAAAGCCCGATTTTGTATTTCCGCTACGAATCCGTACCTTTGTTATCTCTATTAAAGGCATGTTATGACCCATTTCGAGATTTGGATTCTCGCTGCAGGACTGGCGATGGACTGCTTTGCAGTATCTCTTGCGGGCGGCATTATCTTGAAGAAACCTGAACTGAAAACTGTCTTCTGGATGACGTTTCTTTTCGGACTTTTTCAGGCGCTTAATCCATTGCTGGGTTGGTTGGGCACCCATCATTTCCGCTATTTAATCGAGAGCTACGATCATTGGGTGGCATTCGGAATTCTTGCGGTTCTCGGCGGACGCATGATTGTGGAATCCTTTCGTGAAGAGGAGTGCCGCAAGTTCGACCCGAGAAAAATGAAAGTGATACTTACCCTTGCGGTGGCAACCAGTATCGACGCTCTTGCCGTCGGTGTATCGTTCAGCTGTATCGGCTACACTACGGCTGTTTCGCTGCTGTATCCGCTCACAGTTATCGGAGTGGTGGCGTCGGCGTTTACCCTTGCAGGTCTTTATATGGGCTCCCGCTTCGGCTGCGGATTTGCCCGCAGAATGCACGCCGATTTGGTCGGAGGCCTGATTCTGATTTTTATCGGAGTACGGGTTTTGATTGAACATCTTTCATCTAATATATAATTTGATATGAGAACCGTTATTCTGTCCCTTGTAGTATTGCTGTGTTCCGTGTTTTCCTTTGCTGAAAATGCCGTTTTTACAGCTTCAAAGGACGGTTTCCTGCCGGGTACTGACGCCGGAAAAATCATCACTGGTCTGTGTATGAAATTCCGTGGCGGCGGTGCGAAAAACAATGTAAGAATCATCTTTGACACTCCGGGGGAATACCGTCTGAACAACAGTATTCTGGTGCAGTGTAATGTGGAAATTGAGGGGGTTGACGGCGTGAATTTCGTGCTGGAAAAGGATTGCGCCTTTCTGTACACTACTTATATCGCGTTGTTCGGAACACCGGAGGATAATATCTTTGTGAAAGTCAGAAATATCAGCCTGACCATGCCGAAACACGAGGAACTGTGGTGGAAGGGACAGGAAAATCAGGTACTCAGCGTTTACGACGCGAATAAAGTCGAAATTTCCAACGTCCGCATTTATATGGAGAATGCCGTCGGCACCTGCGTGGATATCCGCCGAAGCAGCAATATCAGCTTTACAAACTGCGAAATAACCAATTACAATAACTGGAGCACTGGCGGCAACCTGTGGATTCGCGGCGGTATGGAAAACGTGAAAATCTCTAACAACACTTTCCGAAAATACGGCAACGACGAGATTATCGCGCTGTGGACCAACCCGATTGAGTTTGAACTGAACCGCAACGGAGAGTTTAAAAATATCGAGATTGCGAACAACGAATTTCTGTACGGCTACAACCGCAGCAACAAGCGTAAAATCGAAGCAAACGTGCTGTTATGTTTCTACAACGACAATGAAGGTGGCTGTACCGCGATGTACGGCAACGTGCGGAACAGTTTCAGCAATTTTCAGATTCACGACAATAAAATCCGAATCAACGCTCCCGTCGGACAGCTTTTTGCCTTCCGTTTCAACGACCGGACCGAATTTGACAACATCCGCATCTACCGCAACGATATCCGCTATTCGGATTACACTGCGGAGGGCGTGCAGTATACTGCCGAATTCTATATCCAGAATGCTTCGCAATGCCGGAACCGAATCGTTATCAAGGATAATAATGTAGACGGGAAAGATTTGATTCAAAACAGCTACGGTGAGAAGATTCACTACTTCGTGAACACCGTCAATGTAAATCTGCTTTTAGAGAACAATGACGTGAAATCCAGACACGGATTTTATGTGTTCAACACTCATGATTCCGGTACGGAAATCGAAATGAAGGGCAACAATTTCGAAAATTTGTTCAAAATGGGCTCCATCGCGTCACAAAAACCGTTAAAATCGTTTAAACTTAAAGCAACTGACAACAGTTTTGACGGCATAACTCATATTTATTTCAGAAATTTGCAGCACGCATCGCTTGATTTCAGCGGCAACAGCTTCGTAACCGGAGACTATACCTTCCTTTTGCTCGAATTTGCGCAAACCGGAACGCTGAAATTCACCGATAACGTCGTCCGCTCGACAAGAGGTCGCGACAAATCCGTGATGTACAGCAAATATACCGGCAATGACGTTCGATACAACTTCGACAGCATTACCGTTAAAAACAACATTTTCCGCAACACCGACCTCGGTACGATTAAAAACGTGCCGGCTTTCAGCAAGGTCGTGCGGAGCAATTTAAACTTGTAGAATTATGAAAATAGCATTGGTAGGATACGGCAAAATGGGACACGCGATAGAACGCATCGCCGTAGAACGCGGTCATGAAATAGTGTGTAAAATCAACTCCGGAAATCCGGAAGATATGGATTCCGAAGCGTTCAGGAGCGCGGATGTCGCCATAGAATTCACCAATCCCGCAAGTGCTTGCGCCAATATCGTAAAATGTATTGAAAACGGCGTTCCGGTAGTTTCCGGCAGTACCGGCTGGCTGGCGAAAATGGATGAGGTGAAAGCCCTTTGTGCGGCAAAAGACGGAGCATTCTTTTACAGCTCCAATTTCAGCATCGGCGTGAACATCTTCTTTGAACTGAACAAATATCTGGCAAAAATCATGAACCGCTTTGCCCAGTATGACGTTACCATGAAGGAGATTCACCATATCCACAAATTGGACCACCCGAGCGGCACTGCAATCACCCTTGCAGAGGGAGTTCTCGGCAATCTTGACCGCAAAAAATCATGGAGCGAAAAAACGGACTGCGCAGCGGATGAATTGCTGATTAACCACGAACGCGAAGGCGAAGTGCCTGGAACACATATTATCGAATACCGCAGCAGTCAGGACCGCATCGAAATTCAACACGAAGCGTTCAGCCGCGACGGTTTTGCTCTCGGTTCCGTAGTGGCAGCAGAATGGATGCAGGGCAAAAAAGGATTCCATACCATGGATGAACTGATGAATCTGTAACCGTCTGAATGTACGATAAAAAAGGAACAGACAAGGCAGTCTGCGAAAAATTGTGTATCTTCGCAACATAAAACACTCAATCCTTTTAAAATGGAGAATAAAAACAATAAACATACAGAGGAAGAACCTTACAAAAGCAACAAAGGTTTGACCTTCAAACAGCGTATTGACCTTGTACGCACAACCCGCTGGGTGCGTTTCGGATTGGTTTCACTAATCTTCTTCGCATTCGTCATCTGGCTCGGTTCCGCATGGGTGCTGGTGTTCTATCCGCTGTTGTTTGACATCTATATCACCCAATATGTTCCGTGGAGCGGCTGGAAAGGTATCAAAAACAACTTCCTGCGCACCGTCATGAGCTGGGTGGACGCAATTTTGTATGCGCTGATTCTGGTTTACTTTATCTTCGCATATATTGGACAGAACTATCAGATTCCGTCTTCTTCTCTTGAAAAATCACTGCTTGTCGGTGATTATTTGTGGGTAAACAAGATGGCATACGGTCCGAGAGTGCCGACTACACCGCTGCACTTCCCGCTGACACAGAATACATTGCCGATATTGAACTGCAAATCATATCTTGACAATCCGCAGATTGAATACAAACGCCTGAAAGGCTGGCGTAAAGTGGAACGCAACGACATTGTGGTGTTCAACTTCCCTGCCGGCGATACAGTTGCGCTGAATATGCAGAATCCGGATTACTACAGCCTTGTTGCGATGCACGGACGTGAATTCGTGAACAACAACAGGAAGGTGTTCGGCGATATCATCTATCGTCCGGTTGACCGCCGCGAAAACTACGTAAAACGATGTATCGGTTTGCCCGGTGAAACTTTAAGCATTGCAAATGATGTCGTTTATATTAACGGAGAAGCACTGAAAGCTCCGAAAAATGTGCAGTACAACTACTTTATTCAGACCAACGGCGCACTGATTGGTGACGATGTTTGGGAAAATACCGGCGTGAGCGTTGACGACCGCCACTATTTCGATTCCCGCGACATCAATCCGCTGGTTGTTCCGCAGCTGGGACTGAAAGTGAACATCGACGGCAGCGTAAATCCGATTTATCAGGCTCCGCTGACCAACGAAATGGTAGCAAAACTGAGTGCGCTTCCGCTTGTTGACGGTATTGTTCGTGTTCCGGTACAGGAAATGCTGAACGTGTTCCCTATCGAGAAACAGTACGGCTGGAACCGTGCCAACATGGGACCTTTCGTTATTCCGGCAAAAGGTCAGACCATCAGCCTGACGCTTGAAAATCTTCCGGTATATGAGCGTGCCATACGCAACTACGAGGGCAATACCCTGAGTGTGCAGAACGGAAAAATCCTGATTAACGGAACTGAAACAAACGAATATACCTTCAAAATGGACTATTACTGGATGATGGGCGACAACCGCGACAACAGCGCGGACTCCCGTTACTGGGGATTCGTTCCGGAAGACCATGTGGTAGGTACTCCGGTGTTCATTTTCATGTCGTTTGACAAGGATAAAGGTTTGTTTGACGGAAAGATACGGTTTAACAGAATATTCAAAAGTGCAAACCCGGACAAATAAACGGCAGGAAACGCTGATTGTCCCGCCGCTGTATCTCGGCAGCGTGGATTTTTATGCCGAACTGCTGAAATACGAAAACATCTGCTTCGATATCAATGCCCCTTATGATGATATGAAGGCGTTGAACCGCTGCAAGATATCCACAGCCGGCGGTGTGCAGCTGCTGACTGTTCCGCTGGTAAAGCCCGAATACGGCAGGCATACGCTGATTAAGGATCTGCGCATCTCCACACACGGCAAGTGGGAACACCTGCATTGGGGAGCCATCTACTCCGCATACGGCAAAGCTCCGTTTTTCGAGTATATCGAGCCGGATTTGAAACAGCTCTATGAGCTGCACGGTGAATGGCTCGCAGATTTCAATATTGCCCTGCACAATCTGATTTCAGATTTTATGCAGTTGGATATTTCGCAGGTTAAAACTACGGAGAATTCCGAAAAAATCTCTCCCGCCTATGCAGGAAAGTATGACGTTGAAAGTACGGTTGCTCCCTACTGGCAGGTCCGTGCGGAAAAATTCGGTTTTACCCCTCATTTGAGCATTTTGGACATTGCTTTGAATGAAGGACCTCAGGGCATTTTTGCGCTGATGAAAAATGATATTACAATATAAAAATATAACCTTAAAGTTCATTTAGGGCGGTTGCGGCAGTGATGCATCAACCGCTCGTTTTTTTTATTATTATGTTCCGAGCAACAAAATCCTTTTTCCCCAATTATTCTGTTTCTGTTTAAAAATTCCGATTTTCGGCATATGGGTGAAAATGTTTCTCTTTTTTTGGATTTATCATGAAATGTCCGATTTTGACAAGCCTGGGGATGTATTTTGTTGTTTCAGCCATATTTTTTGTCGTTTCAGCCATATTTTTGCGTGTCTTAATTTCCTAATTTTGGTATATCGGAAAACGAGTTATTGTTTGAAACAAGAATATATCAATTTATAACCCGACATTAAATTTAAAAGACATGAAAAAAAGAATTTTTACATTATTGGTTGCCGTTGTGGCAATGCTGATCGGGATGAGCGTCAGCGCAAACAGTTATAAAATCTGGGTTGCCGGAGTTCAGGTAACCGATGAAAACAAAGACAGTATTCCGAATACCGCCATCGAAAAGGGGATGGTTTGGTATGATTCCGAAACCAATGAATTGTGGCTGGAAGACGCAATGATCAAGTGCGACGAAGGCATCCGTATCGGTATGAATTTGACCGTCCGGAGTGTGAAAGAGACCGTTATCGACGCGGATCGTACAGCCTTTGCAATAGAAGGTGGAGCGAATGTTACATTTCGTGACTGTCGTTTGAATCTTTCGAGCCAAAGATCGCCGGGACTTTACCTTTTTGAATCCGGAATGAAAGCGATAAATACTTATATAAAATCCAAGGGAAGATGGGGTATTGCGGGCAATTACGGCGACGTGGAAAAGATTGATCTGGAGTACTGTTATCTGGAACTTGAAGGTACGGAAGCAGCCTGCTCCGATATATTGTCCATGTCGATAACCGGAGCTGCAATTCTGGACGGTGTAACATTTGATTCATCTCTGAAAGCGCTTGCAAGCGCTGGTGCCGCCGTCAAAAAAGCAGTAATAGAAGATGTCTGCAGATTAGTAGTGCTTGGGAAAAATACAACTCTTTCCAGTCATTCTTTCGCTTTTATAAACGGCTGGTTTGATTATGACAATACAACAAACACCTTGACCTTCACAGATATGCAGGATATGAACAAACCGTCCGAAACTCTGATTGTGCACAAGATTCCGGGTTTGACTGTTAAAACAAATGGATATTGTCAAAATATAACTTGCAAAAACGGGGTATATGCACGTGCAGCAACAACGTTTGAAAATTGTAAATTGGAAGTGAATGTTTCAAGATTGGGTATTTATATGGATAATGTTCCTGTTGTGATAAAAAACAGTAAAATTACTATCAAGAGCGATGAATGGGCATTAGCCGGAGAGGCGCGCGAGACTGAAAAACTCGATATTATCGCCAGTGAACTTGTATTGAACGGTAAAACAGCAGCAATCGGTGATGTTGGAGGGCTTAATTTAACCCGCTGCGAAATCATATCTCCTGCCGGAGCGGCATTCAATCCGGAAACATTTGCAGTTGAACAAGGCGGTAAAGTTGTAACAAATCTTGAAATCAATTACAACAAGTATGATTTGCATATTTGCGGAACTCAGGTTACCGATCAAAACTGCATCGACATCAGACCACTCGGGCTGCACAGCGGCACTATCCGGTATGTTCCGTCAGACAAAACCCTGATTTTTGACGGTGTAAATCTGACATCGCAAAGCGGTGCGATGATTAAGAATTATATTGCAGGACTTTGCATCAAAGCAGTCAACGACAACAGCCTGAAAACATTAAACCAAAGTTCCGGAAATAGCGAGTGGCTGATACAAAGTAACGACGACTGTATTATCGAGGGGCAGGATAATTCAAAATTGGCGATTACAGGAAATTTCTGCGGCTTGTATATAAACGGTAATTTGGAAATCAGGGATGTTACACTTGATATTTATGGCAAATGGTTCGGTATTCAGGGCGGTAGCGATGAAACCGTGACAATAAAAAACAGTAATGTCAAGATTACCGGAGAAAAACATCCCGTTTGGTATATCGGAGCACTGAATCTCGAAGGTTGCGCAATTACAGCACCGGAAAATGCGGTGTTTGATGCGGCAAAGAAGTGTGTTGTTGCAAACGGAGTTGAGGTTAAGGGAACCGTTGAAATACAGAAAGGCGCAGGTGTCGAAGGCGTGATTGCCGAAGATGCGGAAGATTTGAACGCACCGATGTTCAACGTCATGGGGCAGCAGATTGCACAGCCGTACAACGGACAAATCTATATCCGGAACGGACGCAAGAAAGTCTGGAGAGAATAGAATTTCATGATTCTTTTTTAATCGGGAAGCAGGGACGAGGGTCTTGGATCCTCCCCCTGTTAATTGAAAAAGAGAAGTGAAAAATATAATTTATAATTCGAATTTAATTTAAAAATAACATGAAAAAAAGAATTTGTACAATGTTAGTTGCCCTTATGGCAATGTTGCCCGGATTTACAGCCGGTGCGAAAAGTTACAATATCTGGATTGGCGGAGTTCAGGTAACCGATGAAAACAAGAGCAATATCAAGAGTGATGCCATTATAAAAGGCAAGGTTTGGTATAATTCCCAAAGCAATGAATTGTGGCTGGACAATGCGGAAATTAAAACTACGGCAAGTCAGGGATATGGAATACAAATTACTATGGATATGACAGTCCGGACTATATCCAATGTGTTTGTTACCGGGGTGAAAATCGTACCCGTTTTGATAGAAAACGGAGCAACTGTTACATTCCTTGACAGTCGTCTGTTTCTCGAAACCGAGGGCGTTGCAGGCCTTTACTTGCGTGGAGGAAAAATGAAGGCTGTAAATACTTATATAACTTCTCAAGGCAAATGGGGTATTGCGGGCAATCTCGGGGATGTTGAAACTGTTGATCTTGATTGGAGTTGTCTGAATCTTAAGGGTACTGAAGCAGCTTGCACCGATCTTTTGTCTTTGACACTAAAAGATTGCCGGATGCCGGTGGGTGTTACTTATGATTTGGAGGGCAAGAATCTGGTAAGAGACGGAAAACCTGTCAAGGAAGCTGTTATTTCGGAAACTATCAAGTTAAGGGTGTGCGAAAATAATGTATCCCTAAGGGAAACCAATAGAAGCATAGGCAATGGCGGTTATTATTTTGACAATACAACAAGAACTCTGTTATTGAGAGATTTGGATTGGAATAGTCCAAGTGGTAAATGTGTTGATAGTGAAGTCTCCGGATTGAAAATAACAACAAAAGGAAAATGCAATGTTAACAGCAAATCAGGATTTTTTTTGGCAGGATCTACAATTTTTGAAGATGTCAATATAAATTTAACATCCGACTTGCTTGGAATTTATCTTTATAGCTCTCCGGTTACGATAAAAAACAGTGAAATCACTATAAACAGCAAAGAGTGGGGGATTGCGGGTGAATTATTTCAAGACGACAGGCTGAATATTGCAGATTCAGATTTGAAAGTGAGCGGATCTACCGCAGCTATTGCCGAAGTAACCGGTTTCAGCCTTTCCGGTTGTAAAATAGTATCACCGTCGGATGCGGTATATAATTCAGGTACAGGATATGTAGAATCCGGTGGCAAGATAGTGAATAATCTTGAAATTGCGTCTCCTGTTTATAATTTGACAATTGACGGAGTACAGGTCAAAGGTTCCAATTGCAGCAATTTCAGATTACCGGGTTTGGAAAATGGCGAAATCCACTATTATCCGTCATACAATCTTCTGACATTGAAAGATGTGGTTTTGAAGTCAGACTACGGAATCAAAAACGGAATTAAAGACCTTACAATCCAGTGCCTTGGCGATGTATATATCGAAACCAATTCCGGAATCATATCAACAACCGATTTCGAAATCCGCGGTCCGGGTGTCAACAGCGCAAAACTGGTGATGAGTACTCCGGGTTCATGCGGAATCTTTATGCATAAAAATATGTCCATCAATGATATGACGCTTGAGGTATCCGGCCGATGGGGAATTGCGGGCGTAAACGGCAGTTCGGAAGAACTGACAATCTCCGGATGTAATATAAAGGCGTCCGGAACAGACGGTTCCATCTGTGCTGTCAAAACACTGACGCTCAATGACTGCTGTATTACAGCACCGGAAAATGCAGCATTCGACGCTGTATTGCACGGCATTGCGCTGAACGGTGCGGTTGTAACCGAAGCCGTGGAAATCAAGAAAGGCGCAGGCGTTGAGGGCGTGATTGCCGAACAGGCTGAAGATTTGAACGCGCCGATGTTCAACGTAATGGGACAACAGATAAAAGAACCGTACAACGGACAGATATACATTCAGAACGGACGCAAGAAAGTCTGGAGAGAATAGTCCGAAGACCGGATTTGTTTCGGAAAGAATGATAATTCTCATAAAATAGATTTCATGCCGAGAGGCAGTTCATTATGTTTAAGGGGGGATGCATTTGCATCTCCTCTTTTTTATGACCGGATTCGCGGATTGTTTTTTCGAAGGTGAAAGGATAAAAATGGTGCGATATTGTTCAGAATCTTTGTTTGGAAGCGCATTTTGTTGTTTCAGCCATATTTTTTGTTGTTTCAGCCATATCGGCGCATCATTTTATCTCCTAAATTTGATACAGGAAACAGGTGATAAATACGGTATGAACAGAAAAAGGCGCAGCAAACCCCGGATGACAAAGGACGAAATCAGTTCTCAGATAGAGGATTGTGTTGCCGGATGCTTGTCCGAGTGTGGAATTTTGAAAATGAGGCTGCACGACAGCGCAAAGGAAACCTTGGCGCAACGGATGAGGAAATTGCTGTTCAAGAACCGGAGATTTTAGAAGTACGCGGATTGCGGAAAAACATAGCTTGATATGAAAAAATCAGTTCGGAGGGATAGTCGCGGATGACTGCCCCGCCGTTTTTGTCACCGTATAGCCCAAAACGGTAAAAATCTTCCTGTTCAACCGTGCCGTAACTCCCAAAGATTCAATATTATTGGCATTTTCGCCTGTTTTTGTTGTGAATTCGTTAACTTTGCAAATTGACAAATTGTATATTACAAAACTATCATACTAAAAATTATGGAATATAATTTTAAAGACATCGAAAAACGATGGCAGCAGTACTGGAAAGAAAATAAAACTTACAAGACAGAGACCGACTCTGCACGTCCGAAGTTTTATGTTCTTGACATGTTCCCTTATCCTTCAGGCGCGGGCCTTCACGTAGGTCACCCGCTGGGCTATATCGCTTCTGATATCTACAGCCGTTACAAGAGACTTCAGGGCTTCAACGTATTGCATCCGATGGGATATGACGCTTACGGTTTGCCGGCAGAGCAGTATGCTATCCAGACCGGACAGCACCCGGAAATTACAACCGTTACAAATATCAACCGCTACCGCGAACAGCTGGACAAAATCGGTTTCTGCTATGACTGGGACCGTGAAATCCGTACCTGTGACCCGGAATACTACAAATGGACCCAGTGGGCGTTCATCCAGATGTTCAAGAGCTGGTATAACAACGACCTTGACAAGGCATGCAGCATCGACGAACTTGTAGCACATTTCGAACAGAACGGTACAGCGGGAGTGAATGCCGCTACTTCTTCAGAACTTGAATTTACAGCCGAAGAGTGGAAAGCATTCTCAAAGAAAGAGAAAAACGACATTTTGATGCAATACCGTATCGCTTATCTTGGCAACACAATGGTGAACTGGTGTCCGAAATTAGGTACAGTTCTTGCTAACGATGAGGTGAGCGAAGGTGTTTCTATCCGCGGCGGTTATCCGGTGGAACAGAAACTGATGTATCAGTGGTGTCTGCGTGTCAGCGCATACGCAGGTCGTCTTTTGAAAGGTCTTGAAACTCTGGACTGGACAGATTCTTTGAAAGAAACTCAGCGCAACTGGATTGGCTTGAGCGAAGGTGCCGAAATGAAATTTCCTCTTGTCGGCAGCGATGAACATCTGCTTATCTTCACTACCCGTGCGGATACTATCTTCGGTGTTACTTTCATGGTGCTTGCTCCGGAAAGCGAATATGTTGACCTTGTTACTACAGCAGAACAAAAACAGGCTGTAGCCGACTATATTGCCGAAACAAAACGCAAAACTGAACGCGAACGTATGATTGACAAACGCGTTTCAGGCGTATTCAGCGGTTCATACGCCATGAACCCTGTTACCGGCAAACAGATTCCGATTTATATCAGCGACTATGTTCTTGCAGGCTACGGAACAGGTGCCATCATGGCGGTTCCGGCACACGACAGCCGCGACTACGCATTTGCGCGCCACTTCGATTTGCCGATTGTTCCGCTTATCGAAGGCTGTGACGTGAGCGAAGAAAGTTTCGACGCCAAAGAGGGCAAAATGATTAACTCCAGCAACGATATGCTGCAGTTGAACGGTCTTGACGTGAAAGAAGCTATCGCAAAAACAAAATCATTCATCGCTGAAAAAGGTATCGGTAAAGTTAAAGTAAACTACCGTCTGCGCGACGCTATCTTCAGCCGCCAGCGTTACTGGGGCGAACCGTTCCCTGTTTATTATGACGAGAACAACCAGCCGCAGCCGCTTGACGAATCCATGCTTCCGCTTGAATTGCCGGAAGTGGACAAATTCCTGCCGACAGAAAGTGGCGAACCTCCGTTGGGACGTGCTAAAAACTGGAAAACTCCGGAAGGTTTCCCTCTTGAACTTTGCACAATGCCGGGCTTTGCAGGTTCTTCAGCATACTATTTGCGCTATATGGACCCTCGCAACCACGATGCGCTGGTTTCTAAAGATGCTAATGAATACTGGCGTAACGTTGACCTTTACATCGGTGGTACAGAACACGCTACAGGTCACTTGATTTACAGCCGTTTCTGGAACAAATTCCTTTACGACAAAGGCGTTGTATGCGAACAGGAACCGTTCAAGAAACTGGTGAACCAGGGTATGATTCAGGGACGAAGCAACTTCGTTTACAGAATTAAAGACACCAACACATTCGTTTCTTACGGTTTGAAAGATAAGTACGACGTTACTCCTATCCACGTGGATGTTAACATCGTTGTCAATGATATTCTGGATACAGAACGCTTCAAAGCATGGCGTCCTGAATTCAACACAGCCGAATTTATCCTTGAAGAAGGCAAATACGTTTGCGGTTACGCAGTTGAAAAGATGTCAAAATCAATGTTCAACGTCGTTAATCCGGACGATATCGTGGAAACTTACGGTGCGGACACTCTTCGTATCTACGAAATGTTCCTTGGACCTCTTGAACAGAGCAAACCTTGGGATACAAAAGGTATCGACGGTGCAAACCGATTCCTGAAAAAACTTTGGGGTTTGTTCTACAAAGGCGACAATATGGTTGCCAACGATGCAAAACCGACTGCAGATTCTTTGAAATCTCTGCACAAACTGATTAAGAAAGTAACCTGGGATATTGAACACTTCTCATACAATACTTCTGTCAGCGCGTTTATGATTTGCGTTAACGAACTTACTTCTCAGAAATGTACAAGCAAGGAAGTATTGAAAGACCTTATCGTTCTTCTTGCTCCGTTCGCTCCGCATATCGCGGAAGAATTGTGGCACGCAATCGGTAACGAAACTTCCGTTTGTGACGCACAGTGGCCGGTTTGCAACGAAGAATATTTGAAAGAAAGCAGCGTTACATACGCAGTGTCTTTCAACGGCAAACCTCGTTTCAACATCAGCGTACCTGCCGACACTTCCAAAGAGGAAGTTCAGTGCATCGCATTTGCCGATTCGAACGCCGAAAGGTGGTTGGAAGGCAAAACACCGAAAAAGGTTATTGTTGTTCCGAACAAGATTGTCAATATCGTAATCTGATATAAATTTTTGCTCTGAGTATTGCAGTACGAAATCAAGATAAAAACACTCTCAGTTGATTCTGCGGGTGTTTTTTGATTATTTTTATCAAAAAATATGACTTTTCAATATTGTGTTTTTTCTGCTGATTTTTTACTTTTGTAATAGTTTAAATAATTATTTTGTGAATATGAAAAAGACAATTTGTATACTACTCGTTGCAATTCTGGGTATTTCAGCCGGTTTCGCACAAAAATCCTACTCCATCAACGATGGCTATAAGGGAAATGTGGAAGTCGGAGTGATGCACTCTTTCCGTCAGGGAGAAGGATTCTCTGCGTTGACAACACACGGTTTTCAGATTAATCCGCACGTATTTGTCGGCGGCGGTATCGGTATCAACTTTTTGGGAGGTGACAACCTTTCCGTACCGTTGTTTGCAGACTTCAAATATTATCTTCTGGACGGCAAGGTATCACCGTTCGTAAACCTTCGCTTGGGTTATGCTTTCGGGGATGACGATTATGATTTGGAAGGCTTTTATTTGACACCGGCATTAGGCTGTCGTGTTGCTCTGAGTAAAAACATCGGTTTGAATATGAGTCTTGGCTGCGTCGCCAAAGAACACGGCGGAGTCTATGTCAATTTCGGATTCGATTTTTAAAAATAGATTTATTAAACTTGTTTCGGAAGTGAAAATATTTTTCACTTCCGTTTTTTATGCGCAAAATAAAAATCTGATTCCGTGTATTTTGTTGCTTTTAATTCTTAAATTTGTGATTATAGACTTTGAAACCTTAAAACGATACGAATATGATGCGCAAAATCTTGTTCCCGTTATTTCTTCTGACCGTTTTCGCCGGATTCGGTGAATCCTATGATATAAATTTGGGAGGTTGGTTGCTGGACAACTACGGAAATTTCAAGAAAAACGAATTTATAAGGATTAAGACGGTTGATATTGATGAACATAATGATAAGTATAAAATCATTATGGATAAAAACGATACCTTGAAACTGCATTCCTCAATAGACCGTAAGATTGCTTTTGAAATTAACAACACTGATGATTTGTGGAATAGTGCCATTATTTCAAGAGTTCTGCCTGAAACCGTAATGAAAAAAGGATTTCAGATTGGACTGCGAAATGAGATAGAGTCCGATGCTTTGGAGTATATCGGTAAGGTAAAATCTAACGGATGGGATTTTGAAGACCCTTATTTGGAAACCTATATTTATGGATTGATAACTAAAATAGCTCCGCAAATATTAATTGACGGTCGTATTTCTCATGTGAATTTATTGTTGTTGAATGACCCGCAAATGTTTGCTTGTATGTATCCTAACGGTACAATGGTGATAAATACAGGATTAATCTCATTGTTGAAATCGGAGGAAGAACTTGTTGCAATATTATCTCGTGAAATCGCACATTTTGTATTGGATCACAGTACTATTAATGTAAATAAAGAAATTACAAGAAAAAAACGTGAAACATTTTGGGCTGGTGTTGCGACTGTATTGACCGGTATTACAGAGGGAATGGCTGCTTATGAAACCGGTTATTATACAGGATTGGCAACATTGTCAATGGCAACAGCCACAGCTGCGATATCATCGGAGGTTATTGATTATTTAGGTCTGAGATATACGAATGAACAGAAAAAGGAAGCGGACGAATATGCACTTATGACGCTTGAATTGTTGGGTTATCCGAAGTCTGCATTGGCAACCGCTCTAAATCATTTGTCCACACAGGTCTCTTTAGGAAAAGAACCTTGTCCGTATTTTGAATCTTACAAACCGAAAGAATTGACAGAACGTATTTTAAGTTTGGGGGATCCTAAGAATAAAATTGACCACGAATTTGAAAAGATGATTTCGTTTGCTATTACAGAAACTGCAAATACAAAATATGCATTTCGCAAATTCAAGCAGGCAATAAAACTTGTGGATGTCAATATCAAAAATAAAGTTGGTGTAGTGCAAGATTATATAATCAAGTCCCAATGTTATCTTTCTTTATACAGTGAAGAATCCAAGTTAAAAGAAATTTTTGGATTCTTGAATGCCGCTAAAAAAATAGATTCAAGTTTCTTTGAAATATTCAAGACTGAAATCATTACGCATTTAAGACTTGGAAACAAGCAACAGGCGATTGCATTGCTGCGTGAGTATGGAGAAAAGATAAAATCCGTTTCTGACGGACATCTTGATTTTAAAGAAAGAGAATCAATATGGGTTACTAATATGCTTGTAAAACTCGGAGCATACAACACAACACCGGCGGTAAGAAACCGATAAATTTATTTGGAGATTTTTTCTTTGATGAGATTTTGCATCTTTTGAAGAATCCCGGCGAAATTGGTTGTTAAGTTAACGAATTTATATCCGTCTTGAGGTTCAAGATAGAGGGTGATATTTCGAACATCTTCTCGTAATATTTGTCCGATATAGTCATCGATTTTGAAAGAGACTGTAATTCGGTCTATTGTTTTCAGTTTGTTGTTAACTTTATATTTTTTGTCTTTTGATTCAATATTGATTCCGTTTGATTCATAAATATCAATTGTAAAGCCTTGTCCTGTTTCAACGATTAGTTTTTCGTTGAGATTTTCTCCTATTTTAAGTTTTTCAAGATTAGTTATGAGCTGAAAATTTAGATTATAATTGATTTAGTCCTTTCCAACGGCAGTTCCCGAAATTGAAACGGAAATATTATCTGCTATCGGTTCATAGTTGCAAGTCACGGTTCTTGTATTTCCTTCGGTTACGTCGGAAACTATTCTTTGAGCATTGATGGTATATGACATCATCAAAACGGCGATAAAAACGAGAATCTTTTTCATAATCTTGTCTTTTGTAAAGATTTACGGCTAATAATTGTGTTGTTTACAAATTTATCAAAAATCTTGATTGTTTGCATTATTTTGAAGTAAAATATTCGGGCGTGATTTTATAAATTGCGCCCTTTTTCGTCTCTTTTCTGCCCTCAAATCCGGTCATTTTGTATTCTCCAAAATACAAAAATGCACCAAAATTGTATTTCCCAAAATACAAAATCAGTCAGAAATTGTATTCTCGAAAATACAATCCGGAGCAAAACGGGCAAAAATTTATAAAATTTAGCCGTGCTTGTGAGCAAATAAATTTGGCATTGACGGGGTGTTTTGTTACTTTTGTATGAGACAAAAACAGGTAAAATTATGGCAGAGAAGATTGTAGAAACCCCGTTGATGAAGCAGTATCTGGAGATGAAAAAGAAGCATCCGGATGCCGTTTTACTCTTCCGTGTGGGTGACTTCTACGAGACTTTTTCTGACGATGCGATTATGGCTTCCGAGATTCTCGGCATCACGTTGACACGCCGTGCAAACGGTTCGGGGCAGCACGTGGAGCTTGCCGGCTTCCCGCATCACGCACTTGACACCTATCTGCCGAAATTGGTCCGTGCCGGAAAGCGCGTCGCTATATGCGAGCAGCTGGAAGACCCGAAACTGACCAAAAAACTCGTCAAACGCGGCATTACCGAACTGGTAACTCCGGGCGTTTCGATTAACGACAATATCCTCGACCACCGCGAGAACAATTTCCTTGCCGCCGTGCATTTTGCCAAAAATGTATGCGGTGTGGCTTTCCTTGACATCAGTACGGGCGAATTCCTGACTGCGGAGGGCAAGCCGGAATATGTGGACAAACTGCTGGGCAATTTTCAGCCGAAAGAGGTGCTGATTGAGCGTACCAACCGCAAACTTTTTGACGAGACTTTTACCGCAAAATACCTGACTTTCGAACTTGACGACTGGATTTATACCGAAGATGCGGCAAACGACCGTTTGACCCGCCATTTTGAGACTAAAAACCTGAAAGGGTTCGGAATTCACAATATGCACAATGCAATTATCGCCTCCGGTGCGATTCTGCATTATCTGGACATCACCCAGCACACCCAGATCAGCCACATCACCACCCTTTCCCGCATCGAGGAAGAGCGTTATGTACGTCTGGATAAATTCACCGTCCGCAACCTTGAGTTGCTTGACTCCATGAGCGAGGACGGCAAGAGCCTTTTGTCCGTCATCGACCGCACATTGAGCCCGATGGGTGCGCGTATGCTGCGCCGTTGGGTTATCTTCCCGCTGAAGGACGTGAAGCAGATTAACAACCGCCTTGACGTGGTGGAATATTTCTTTCGCGACGTGGAGAGCCGAGATGCGCTGAAAGAACAGCTGGAAATTATCGGCGACCTTGAACGACTGATTTCAAAAGTTGCCGTCGGACGTATTTCTCCGCGCGAACTGGTGCAGTTGAAGTGCGCTTTGACCTGTCTTGAACCGGTCAAACAAATCTGTTCTGCTGCGGACAACAAGGTGCTGCGCCACATCGGCGACCAGATGAATCCGTGTGCGCTGATTCGCGACCGTATCGAACGCGAACTGAATCCGGAAGCGCCGGCTGTCGTGAACCGCGGCGGCATTATCCGAAACGGCGTGAACGAGGAACTGGACGCATTGCGTGAAATCTCTTACTCCGGAAAGGATTATCTGATGAAAATCCAGCAGCGCGAGAGTGAAAGAACCGGTATTCCGAGTTTGAAAATCGGATACAACAACGTGTTCGGCTACTATATCGAGGTCCGCAACACACACAAAGACAAAGTTCCGGAAGACTGGATTCGCAAGCAGACTTTGACCGCTGCAGAGCGTTACATTACCCAGGAACTGAAAGAATATGAAGAAAAAATTCTCGGGGCGGAGGAGAAAATGCTCATCCTCGAGACTCAGATATTCAACGAACTCGTTACTGCCGTAGCGGAATATATCCCCGCCGTGCAGCTCGATTCGAATCTGATTGCCCGTCTGGACTGTCTGACAGCCTTTACCCGCGTGGCAATCGAAAATAAATACAACCGTCCGGAGGTCAACGAATCGCTGGACATCGACATCACCGAAGGCCGTCACCCGGTTATCGAAAAACAGCTCCCGCTCGGTGAGCCGTATATTTCAAACAATATCCACCTCGGCAACGACGACCAGCAAATCATTATGATTACGGGCCCGAATATGGCTGGTAAATCGGCGTTGCTGCGACAAACCGCCCTGATTGTATTACTTGCCCAGATTGGTTGTTTCGTGCCCGCAGATCGTGCGAAAATAGGCGTAGTAGACAAAATCTTTACCCGCGTCGGTGCGAGCGACAATATTTCGCTCGGCGAATCCACATTTATGGTGGAAATGAACGAGGCGGCTTCGATTTTGAACAACCTGAGCGAACGCAGCCTTGTACTGTTCGACGAACTCGGACGCGGTACAAGTACATACGACGGTATCTCTATCGCATGGTCTATCGTGGAATATATTCACGAACATTCCCGCGCCAAAGCCAAAACCCTTTTCGCCACTCACTACCATGAGTTGAACGAAATGGAGAAGACCTTCAAACGCATCGTGAACTACAACGTTTCCGTGAAGGAAATTAACGGCAAGGTGGTCTTCCTGCGCAAACTGGTAAAAGGCGGCAGCGAACACAGTTTCGGTATTCACGTAGCCAAACTTGCAGGTATGCCTCCGACAATCGTACGCCGTGCGAACGAGGTGTTGAAGCAGTTGGAGCAAAACAGCAAGCAGGACAACCTGAACAAGAGTCTGGACGACATCGCCAACAACCGCACCGGTATGCAGCTTTCATTCTTCCAGCTGGACGACCCGGTTTTGAGTCAGGTGCGCGACGAAATTCTGCACACCGACATCAACAACCTTACCCCGATGGAGGCGCTCAACAAGCTCAATGACATCAAGCATATCATCACCGGAAAATAATCCGTAATTTTCACATTTTCACTCCGTTTCCCCGGATTTTTCAGGGAAAAATACTCCTTTTGCCTGTCCGAAACACCGCATAAAAGTTCCGTAACGGCTGAAATACAAATATTTGACATTTTTTCAACCTATATTTTCGATAAAAGCAGTAACTTTGCAGCAATGAAAAGAGAAGAATTTGAAATAATGGCTCCTGTGGGTTCGTATGACTCACTTACAGCCGCAATACAGGGCGGCGCAAACGCTATCTACTTCGGTATCGAAGGGTTGAACATGCGCGCCAAATCGTCAAACAACTTTACCATTGACGACCTGCACAACATTGCAAACATTTGTCACGAAAACGGTTTGAAGAGTTATCTGACTGTCAACACCGTCATTTATGACAACGATATAGAGTTGATGCACCGCATCATCGAAGCTGCCCGCGACGCCAAGATCTCGGCTATCATCGCCAGCGACCTTGCAGCCATCCTTTACGCCCGCAGCATCGGCGTGGAAGTGCACATCTCCACTCAGGTAAACGTTACCAACATCGAAGCGGTGAAATTCTATTCACAGTTTGCCGACGTGATGGTGCTTGCCCGCGAGGTGAACCTTGAACAGGTTTACCAGATTCATCAGGCAATCATCCGCGACAATGTCCGCGGCCCTCACGGCGAACTGGTACGCATCGAGATGTTCTGCCACGGCGCGCTTTGCATGGCGGTTTCCGGCAAATGCTATCTGAGCCTTCACGAAACAGGCGCGAGTGCAAACCGCGGCGCATGCCGTCAGATTTGCCGCCGCAGATACACTGTAAAGGACAAAGATACTCAGGAAGAACTGGATATTGAAAACCAGTATATCATGTCGCCGAAGGACCTTAAAACCATCCATTTCATGAACAAGATGATTGATGCGGGTGTAAGAGTGTTCAAAATCGAAGGTCGTGCACGCGGACCGGAGTACGTTCGTACTGTTGTCAGCTGCTACAACGAGGCGATTAATTCATACATCGAAGGTACATTTACCGAAGAGAAAGTGGAAGACTGGAACAAACGTCTGGACACTATCTTCAACCGCGGTTTCTGGAACGGTTACTACCTCGGCCAGAGATTGGGCGAATGGACTTCTACTTACGGCAATTCGGCTACAAAAATCAAAGTGTACGCTGCCAAAGCCGTACGTTATTTCTCCGGTATTCAGGTTGCCGAATTCCTGATGGAATCAGGCGAGTTGAATGTGGGTGACGAAATCGTCGTTACAGGTCCTACTACCGGTGCCGTATTTGTAAAAGTCGATGAAATCCGCGTGGATTTGAAACCGGTGCAGAAGACCGTCAAAGGCGAACATTTCTCTATCAAAATCGGCGAAAAGATTCGTCCGCACGACAAACTGTTCCTGTGGAAAGACGCCGAAGATCACCGCGCCCATCAGGAAATCAAATAAGAAATTCCTTATATAAATAAGATAGCCTCCCGCATCGCAGGAGGCTGTGTTGTATCTGTATATTTTGAAGGCAAATATAGAATATTTGTTTTTGATTTCATATATTTGTAATATCTTGATTTATAGTTTCAAAAACTTTAAATTCTAATAGAGGTTACATATATGGAGCAAGATTATATTGACATATTTTATCAGTTATGGAATCATGCTGAAAATGAAATAGTAGAGTTTAAACGAGCAAAAGACAACTACGATATTGATGAACTTGGAAAATACTTTTCTGCATTGAGCAATGAAGCAAATTTGAGAAATTTGGATTTTGCATGGTTGGTAATGGGTGTAACCGAGAAACAGCATATTATAGAAGGAACAAATTTCAAAAACAGTGAAGTCGCTCTGAATAAATTAAAACAGGATATGTCGCAACATACCACAGACAAATTGATTTTCAGGGATATTGTTCCGATTATGGTGGAGGGCAAGAGAGTTTTAATTTTTAAGATTCCGGCCTCCCCAAGAAATATCGTAATGCATTGGAAAGGTTTTGCTTATGGGCGTGATGGGGAAAGTCTTGTGGCTCTGAATCAGGCAAAAATGGATTCAATTCGATTCCAGGAACCGACTCCGGATTGGTCGGCAGTCCTTGTGGAAGATGCGGGAATAGAAGATTTGGATGATATGGCTTTGGCAAAGGCAAGGGTTATGTTTAAAAGAGTTCATTCTTCTAAAATTCCACCTGAAGAGGTTGAAAACTGGACTACAGAGGAATTCCTAGGTCATAGTTGTATGATGCGTAATGGAAAATTAACCCGTGCAGCTTTGTTATTATTGGGAAAACAATCGAGTCTTGATAAATTATATCCTGCAGTGGCCCGTATAACCTGGACATTGGAGAATGAGGATGCTATCGTTCAGGATTATGAACATTTCACTATTCCGTTTATATTAAATGTGGACAAAGTTTTGGGTAAATTACGCAACTTAACAATGAGGGAGTTGCCCGGAGGAACTCTGTTCCCGGATACCATGAAACAGTATGATGATTATACTATAAGAGAGGTGTTGCATAATGCAATTGCGCATCAAGATTATAGATTAAGGGAACGAATCAATTTTGTAGAACGACCTGACAGTATATATTGTTCCAATGGAGGTAGTTTTATTCCGGGTTCTATTGAAGAAGCTTTGGAGCATACCGGTCCGCAAAGATATTACCGTAATGATTGTTTATGTCAGGGAATGGTGCATTTTAATATGATTGATACGGTAGGAAGGGGAATTAAAATGATGTTTTCTGAGCAAAAGAAGCGATTTTTCCCGATGCCGGATTATGATATTGATAATGAAAAATGTGAGGTAGGCGTTACTATATACGGCAAAATTATTGATGAAAAATATACCGCATTGTTGAAAAGTAGTAAAGAATTGACGCTCAAAGAATGTATATTGCTGGATAATGTGCAAAAGAAGAGAACTTTAACCAAAGATGCCGTAAAATATTTAAGAAGCCATAAATTAATTGAGGGTAGGTCTCCTAATTATATAATATCATTAAATGTCGCGAAACTTACGCGTCAATTGCCCAAATATACTCGAAATAAAGGTTTGCAAGACAGTAAATTAATGCTCCTTGTATGCCAGTACTTACAAAATGCAGGAGATGACGGGGCCAAATTGGCTGATATATACGAATCTTTGAAAGACGTAATGCCGAAAGTAATTTCAGAACAACAACAAAAGCGAATGTTGAGTAACCTTTTTAATAAAATGAAAAATGTCGGGATTGTGAATTCTCAAGGACGAAAGTGGTTTCTTTTGGAGAAAAATAATGCACAAATCCAGTTGAAGATTGATTCAATTATAACTAAGCATAACAATTAACATATTTTTTAGTTATAAAAATGTCTATGTGCAACTGCTTGTTATATTGTATTTTGTCTTGTAATTGGTGCTAGACCAGAATTGAATCCGAACTTATTATAACTAAAATTATAACTAATAAAGGGATATAAGTTATAACTAAAAACAAGACAGCCTCCCGCATCGCAGGAGGCTGTCTTGTTTTAGTGTAGTTGATGTTATTTATTTTGCCGGAACCCAGACGGATCTGATGCGGGCAGAGGTTTGGTCGTAACCCTCGATTTGGAAATATCCGAGAGGCGAATCCATAATGATTCTGTCATTGTCAAGAGCAACTACGGTATAAGTTTGTGCCGGCCAGTAGGTATTTTCGTGCGGTTGGTAATTAATCATGGTTGATGTCAGCTGTTTGCCGGATAATGTAATTGCACGGATTTTTGATTTGATGTCCTCAAAACGGTATTCGATAGTCATATCGGTGTGCAACGCTATCGGAAGAGCTTTGTCAAGCGATTTCTCCCCGACTTTGAAATTGTCGTAGTTGAAACTGTAATCCAATATCCATTCCTTTTGTTTCAAAGCATTTTCAAGGGAGGACTGGTCAAAATTCGTATTGGCGGTAACGATGTTACCTTTTTCAAGAAAGACTTTTCCGGCTTCATCCTGTGCTCTTTGAGTGGATGTCGGTTCGTCATCGCTGCAAGATGCCGCAAACAGCAGAGTAGAAACAGCGATAAATAAATTAATAATCCTTTTCATGGCGTACGTTTTTTTGTTGTTAAATCTGATTTACAGAGCCTTAAAAAACTCCATTGAGCGCAAGTTAGAAAATCCAAACGAGAAATGCAAGATTCCCCCCCCCCGATTTTAGTATTTATTAACAATATATTTCCGACAAGTGTCAATCTGTATGACAAAATGTTCTTTTTTGCTGGAAAATATACAAAAAAACGCCCGCGGAATAATTCCGCAGGCGTTTCCAATATTATGTGAGCAAGATTTACTGTGCTTTTTTCTCGTGCATTGCAGTTTTGATTTTTTCTGCAATCTCTTCTGCAAGTTCCGGATTGTCGGCAAGGATGCGTTTTGTAGCGTCGCGACCCTGTGCAAGTTTGGTGTCTCCGTAAGAGTACCATGAACCGCTCTTTCTGATTACGCCGTAGTTTACGCCAAGGTCAACCAATTCGCCGATATAGGAGATACCTTCGCCGAACATGATTTCGAATTCTGCTTTGCGGAACGGAGGCGCAACTTTGTTTTTCACCACTTTCACGCGAACCATGTTGCCGAGTACGTCTTCTCCGTCTTTAATCTGGGAGATACGGCGGATGTCAAGTCGTACGGATGAGTAGAATTTAAGCGCGTTACCGCCGGTTGTTGTTTCCGGGTTACCGAACATTACGCCGATTTTTTCACGCAACTGGTTGATGAAAATACAGGTTGTATTTGTTTTTGAAATGGTGGATGTCAGTTTACGCAATGCCTGGGACATCAAACGAGCCTGAAGACCTACGCGGTTGTCGCCCATTTCGCCTTCGATTTCAGCTTTCGGAGTCAATGCGGCTACGGAGTCGATAACGATGATGTCGATTGCTGAAGAGCGGATCAGCTGGTCGGCGATTTCAAGTGCCTGTTCACCGTTGTCCGGCTGTGAAATCCAAAGGTTGTTCACGTCAACGCCAAGTTTTTCGGCATAAAAACGGTCGAATGCGTGTTCCGCATCGATAATGGCAGCGATACCGCCTTTTTTCTGTGCTTCTGCGATAGCGTGGATGGCAAGTGTTGTCTTACCTGAAGATTCAGGACCGTAGATTTCTACGATACGTCCGCGCGGATAACCGCCGACGCCAAGAGCGTAGTCAAGGCCAAGAGAACCTGATGAAATTACGTCGATATCTTCGATATTGTCGTCGCCGAGTTTCATGATAGACCCGCGGCCGTACGATTTGTCGATTTTATCCATAGCGATTTGAAGCGCTTTAAGCTTTTCGCCGGATACCGGTATGCGTTCCGGTTTTTTGATTTCTTTTTCTTCCTCCATTTTATATAATTTTTATTTGTTCAAATTAAGAATCTGGTTGGCGCTGTCTTTGGTGTTCACCTTTGCGATAACGTCGGTAATCACGCCCTCTTCGTTGGCAACGAAAGTTGTGCGGACGGTGCCCATATATTCGCGGCCTGCCATTTTCTTTTTCTGCCATACGCCGAACAGTTCGTTAAGAGTCAGATCGGTGTCCGCAATCAGCGGGAAAGGCAGGGAATATTTGTCGGCAAATTTCTGATGGCTTGCTTCGGAATCTTTGCTCACGCCTACGATAGCGTAACCTGCTTTCAGCAGTTCCTGATATCCGTCACGAAGGCTGCATGCCTCTGCGGTACAACCCGGAGTGCTGTCTTTCGGGTAAAAATAGATTACAAGTTTTTTGCCTGCGAAATCTGTGCTTTTTATGATGTTTCCCGCGGCGTCTTTGCCGAGAATTTCGGGAAGTTTGTCACCTGGTTTCATTTTTCTGTAGTTTAAGAATTTATTTGTAAAGATAATGTTTTTGGATAACGATTCAAATTTTAATACCGTATCTTTTTAACTCTTTTTTCTCTTTGTACTGCAAATATAACACCGATTATGGGCAATAATAATGCACATATCAGTTAATGAATACTTATGTGCTGCCGGATTTTATTTTTGCGGTTCGGGCAAAAAGTTCTAACTTTAGGATTGCAGTCGTTTTTGGGGAGCTTTTGCATCCGGAATCGGCGGCAGGTCGGATTATATACGGAAAAGTTATGAAAGTCAGGATAGAGGAAAGTTGGCGGCAGGTGCTTGAGGAGGAGTTCGACAAGCCGTATTTCGAAGAGTTGGTGAAATTCGTCAAGTACGAGTATGCGCATTATCATGTGCTGCCGGAGGCGAAACATCTGTTTGAAATCTTCAACCGCTGTCCGTTTGACAAGGTGAAAATCGTGATTCTCGGTCAGGATCCCTATCCCGCGCCGGGGCTGTATTACGGTGTCTGTTTTTCCGTTCCGGAGGGGATTCCGATTCCCGGTTCGCTGCAAAATATTTTTCAGGAGATTCACAACGACCTCGGCAAACCGATACCGACTTCGGGATGTCTGGACCGCTGGGTGGAACAAGGCGTATTTTCAATGAATTCCGTGCTGACCGTTCGCGCACACCAGACCGGTTCTCACCGCGACAAAGGTTGGGAAACCTTTACCGACTCCGTGATACGCAAACTCAGCGAGCAGCGCGACCATTTGGTATTTATGCTGTGGGGCGCGTATGCCAAAGCGAAAATGCCGCTGATTGACAGCAGCAAACATCTGATTCTGACCTCAACCCACCCTTCTCCGCGTTCTGCCGAATACGGATTCCTGGGCTGCAGGCATTTCAGCCGCGCAAATGCTTACCTCAAAGCCAACGGCATTCCGGAGATTGACTGGTAGAACTATTTTTTGTTCATTATTTTGTATATCATCTTGCCGAGTGCGATGAATACAACGATAAGAACGATAATCATCAGCAGGTTCATCACACTTGCACCTGAAGCCGTATTTGCTGATGTTAAAATTGTTGTCAAAATTATAGCAATGATAATTTGAGTTGTTTTGTAAAACATGGTATTATAATTTAGTAATTATATATTGCGTCTTAAATGTTTGGTATTTGCAAATATATCAAATCAAGTTATTCATTACAAATTGTTGTAATATATAAAAGTAATTTCTAAATTTGAACAAATTCTTTTCGGAAGAAT
>SAMEA104404097__coassemble_617_pt1 | contig 34162 bp, 21 predicted proteins | sample SAMEA104404097__metabat2_high_PE_098 | metagenome-assembled genome bin SAMEA104404097 (sample SAMEA104404097) | Balaenoptera acutorostrata | reverse complement strand
GTCCATATATTATAATATAAAATCAAATTTTTGTTTTTCCATTTCCATTTCATATTGTTTCATCAATACGTCATAACTTAAAAATGATACACGCTTATTGTCCCTCAATTCATCAAAAGCATGATAAGCCATTTTCGACTCAAACTCAGATTTTCGTTTTGAATCAGCAACAATCGTCATTCTTACATACAAATCTTGCAAATCATTATATTTTAGCAAAGAATTCTGTATATCTGTTGAATGCTCAACCTCAAAAAAGGAATGTGGCATATTTCGTTCATTAAACCATATCACATCAATTGTTGAACTTCGTTTGATTAATTCAGGATATGAATATTGAGGTTGCTCTGGCAATGTTGAAAGTTCATGAAGAGATTTCCCATCATAAAATTTTCGATTTTTATCCTGATTGGGTATAAATGTATTCATATGGTGGTATTTGCCAACCAAAAGCAATATACCCTGATAAAATGTATGATTGAAAATCTGTAAAGTTTCAGAATCTTTATTCTTCTCGGTTTCTACAATTATACCGTTACTTTCCAATTGTTTTCTATATTTTTCAAGCGCATATAATCCAGGCTTAATTTTATAAATGCCTTTTGTCTGTTGTACAATACGACGAATACTTGCAAAGGGCGTTTTTGTTTTCCATTCGCATTCTTTAATTTTAAAGACTTCTGTGTTTAAAACTCCAAGTGTTGCAATTCCGCCCAATCGATCCAATGTTTCTATAACAGCCTCGTATTGTTTCATTCCATTCAATAGATAAAAGATTAGTTCTTAAAATCCTAAATACAAATATAATAAATTTGTTTATCGGATTCAATTTCAGTGCGACATATTAAATGATTCAACTTGAATTAATTCCCATAAAAAAAGCCCGGGGGAAGAGAAGGTTCCCCCGGGCGGAATGGCAAGATGTGTCATCTTTATTTTATGAAGCTCAAATGTCACATCCGAAAACGTGTTGTTACTATAATAATATCTCTTTTTACAATTAAAATTTTTTCTTTCAGAGTTCCCGATGCGCCGAATTACGCACCGGGAAAATCAATTAACCTATGTTACTTAACTATTATGCGTTTAACAATTGTCTGTTCTTCTCCTGCAATCTTAACGATGTAGACGCCCTGGCTCAAATCCAACGGAATTGTTACGTTACCGCTGTTGTTTTCCTGATGCATCAATGTTGCACCGTTTGTGCCCAAGATATCTACGGTGTAGTCAGACATATCTGTTGTGACGTTGATAAAGTCGTCTGCCGGTATCGGCCAGATGCGGCATGACTTGTCGGCAATATTCTGATTTACGCCTGTGATTGAGTTGATTTCAATCGGAACTCTGACGAATTTTGTCACACCTTTCTGTGACATGGATACTATGACTGATGTCTTTGACATATCCTTCACACCTGTGATGGAAAGGATGTTGCCGTTCAAGGTAACGTCGGCAATTTCATTATCCGCCTCGTCGGTAACTGTGTAATAAACATTTGCCAAATCAAGGTCGAAGTCTGCTATCTGTGAAAGGTCGTAATCGTAAGATTCGTTGTAACCTACGCAGATGTTCGGAGAATCTTCCACGATACGTTCGCCGTTAAGGTCATCCATACAGAAGTAAGTCGGAGTTGTCAAGCCCCAAGAATTTTCTTTTGTTCCAGACATTGAGAATGTCAAATTCTTGACTTTACCCAATGAACGAAGGTCAACCCACTGCCATGTATCGATAACGTAGCGGTCTGCTTCGTTTTCTAAAGTATAGTCAGCAAGGAAGAAGCTAACGCTTCTGAACGAGCCGTCTGACGCTTCACCCTGAATTCTCAATTTGAAGAAGTCGCCTTTCTTGAATCCGTCCGGATCGGTTGACATACCGTCGCCTTCAAGGATTGCTTTTTTAGCCCAAGCTGTGTTGGTGATGTAGAATCCGGAAATTGAATCGGTGTCGGCATTTGTAACGTCGATGCTGTGCGGAGTGAAACCGTCGACATAAGTTACACAGTAGTTTTTACTTCCGTTTACGCCTGAGCCTGTTGCGGAATTGTACTGGTCGCCAAGTTCGACATAGTCTGTATTTGTGATGTTAGAGCAAGCGTGACCAGACCACCATGAGTCGGAGTGACGGTTGACGCTGAATTTGTAAGAACCGCTGTACATTGTGGAGAAGACTCCGGAGCCTTCGCTTGTGTCGGCACCGTTACCGTTCCAGAATGTTTCGTCATCGCGCATGAATACATCTTCGAATGTTGCAACGTATGCTTTGCCGGCAACTTTGATGTCGACGTCGCAGCTGTTGACATTGCCCCATGCATCAGTGATTGTAAGAGTATAGAATGTAGTATGTTTTGCAGTGAATGTGTATGCTGCTTCGTTTGAAACGACTTTGTGCATTGCGTCTTCCCACTTGTATGTGTAAGGACCTACGCCGGAGTATGTATCCGCTTTCAAAACCACCTGTTCGTTTTCGTTAGTTCTTACGCCCGGCACATAAGCTACAAGGTCGGAAGGTTCGCCGCTGAAATCGTCAATCCAAGCGTCGCCGTCTGCAGACAATTCAACGCTGACAATCATACCTTTGTCTTTCAAGTTGATGAATCGCCAGTTTTCACCTGCGCCTTCAAGTGCATATTCTTTAACCTCACCGGCATTGTCGGTAACTTTCAAAGTTACTGTTCCGGCAGCTTTCAGGTAGAAACCTGTCAGACCGATACCCTTGTCAGAGTTGGTCAAAGTCACTACTGTAGAAGCGGAAAGTTTAGCCACGTGGTTGCCAACGCCCGGAGCTCCGGAAGTTGTTTCAACGGTACAACCTGTGAAGTGAGCAGTTCCGTCGTCGAACCCGCCGTCAGGAGTGTTTTTTACAGATTCGAAAGTGGAAACTTTTGTCGGTTTGTAGATTGTTTCGAACATTTCGCCCGCGATGACCTCTGAAGCCACGCCGCGAAGGTTCTTCAATACATAGTATACTTTATACTGAGTCTGGTTTGTCAAACCATCGAAAGCGATATCGGCAGTTTTGCCTGCGCGAACACTGGTATTTTGCGGAGAAGCAAGAATTTCGTCAGCAGCCGGAGCCGGATTGGAAGCAAGTTTGCAAACCGCGAATACATTACCGTTTACGCCAAGTGACACTTCTGCAACAGCAGACTGGTATGTAACCGCTTTCATCAACGGCCAGCCTTCCACGAATGCCGGAGCTGCCGGATTTGCGTTATATTCATAAGCACCGATAGTCGGAGTCTGCGCGTTACGTTTTGCACCCGCGATATCGGTTGTTACAGCAGCAATCGGTTTTGCATTCAACAATGAACCCTGTTCAGCCGGTTCAAGAACGAAGTCGGCAAGGAAGTTCACTTTTTCATTGTAGCTGTCGGTTTCGCCTGAAGTTGTTTTCCACGCTTCGAAGTCAGCGATATCGCCGCCGCAATAAGCAAAGGCATCACCGTTGGTATACAATACGTTGTTTGACAACTTCATAATATCGAAATATTTTTTGTTGTAAACGCGGTATACATGTCCCATCGCTTCATTCTGGAAGATATTGTTGTGGATGTTTGCTTCACTGTCGTTGTTTACAAACATTGCTGCACCTGTACCTTGCAAACCTGTGATTCTAACAGTATTGTAAACGATGTTCACGTTGTTTGACAAATCGCGGTCACCGATTTTGATACCGTACAACAACGCACCGCCTGTGGTAGCTTTAATCTTGACTTCGTTGTTGAAAATATATGCAGGATGTTCGGCTTCAGCCTTTACATATTCAGTATAAATGGCAGTTGCGCCCTCATCTGTAACGATATCCAGCGTATTGTTGCTGATGATACATTCACCGAAGCAAGCTCGAAGGTCGATAGCGTTGAATGAAACGGTTGTAGTCTTGTTTACGATTTCGTTTCCGGAAATTGTAAATGTGCTCTGTCCCGGGCCGTAAATTGCACGGGATCCCTGTTCAAAAAATTTGTTGTTTACAATTCTCGCACCTCTTTCACGGGACGGATTATATACCCAGCTGCTACCTATGGCAACACCTCTGTAACCTCCCTCGATTGTACAGCCCTCAACAGTGAAGAAATCATTGTTATCGCCTGCAATATTGCGGGAGTAAAGTTCTACAATAGAAATATCTTCGGATATCGATGTCGCCTGCGGCGCTATGATGCGGCAATTTCTCAAAGTATTGTGAACCGCAGCGAATTTGACTCTCACAACAGCAGGGTAAGAAGTATCCGGAGTCTTGATTGTAACACCCTCAAATGTTACATAGTCCGCACCTTCGAAAGTAACGACACCCATTTCGGCAGCCACTTTCTGGTCGCTCGGGACAGAAGGTTCAATGTATCTGTTGCTGTAGATAGTCACATCGTTGAAATCACCGGTCTTTGATTTGAAAGTGACGGTATTGAATTCCGATGTACCTTTGATTTCCGGCACAGCAACGGTTTCGTCGTATTCACCGGATTCGATTTCGAATACCACCGGACCGTCGATACCGTCTTTCATGGCAGCGATTGCAGTTTCGAAGTCAATGTAGTCGGCAGTTTCAGACTTTCCGACAGTGTATGTGCCGTTGAAACCTGCCATAACGGTAGTGTTTGCCTGAGCGTATGCCGGAAGTGTCACTTCCTTATCACCGTCGTAGACGACAGCCTTCGGAAGAGCATAAAGTTTGTTGCCGATTTCAGTTTCCGGAGAGATTTCGTACTGCAACCAGAAACGGTATGTCCCCGGCAATGTGATTTCGTATTTGCCATTCAATTCATAGTTTGCAGCAACAGCAGTTTCCGCAAACTTGTTCAAATCCATGAACGTTTTGACTGTATCGGTTGCAAAAACGGTTGCTTTTGCAATGTCCGCGATATTTGCGGTGCCTTCAGTACCCATTTTGAAACCGTCGACAGTCATGAGACCTTTGTCACCCAAAACTTCGATATCGAAGCGCAACATATTGTGAAGAGACCCGCGAAGGGCTTTTCTTCCAGCAATTGAAACCGCTTTGACTTCGCCAAGTGACAACGGCTGCAATTCATATTCGGAAACTTCGATTTCCCATCCGTCAAGACCTGTAGAAGAACCGTAAGATGTTGTAGTGAATTTAAGAGTCATTGAACCGTCTTCCGCAAAAGACAAAACTTCGGTTTTATATTTTGTAGATTCAAGTGTCAAATCCGGTTTTGTACCGACTTCTTTTCCGAAATAAACTTCCATTTCGTCGTTGCCGCCAATATTCCATTTTATCAATTTCAGTTTGATTACTTTACCCGGAGTTGCCGGAATAAAGGTAACATTGCCTTTGAATCCTCTGGTAATACCGCCTTCGATACCGCCTTCATCGTAGAATGCGACAGTACCCGGACCAACTTTGACAACGCCGTTGTCACCGGCCTTCATAATCAGAATATTCTTCATTATGCGTTCGCCTTCCGGGTCACCGGCTTCCGGGACAACGGATTTTCCGCTCACTTGAAGAGATTTCAACGCACAGTCGATAACAGCGTCATCGGCAAGATTTTCTTTAAGGTCGAATGCAATCCAGTAGTAGTTTTCGCCCTCGCTGATTTCCAGCGGAGTTGCCGGAGTCAGTGTAACCAGCGGATTTGACGCATCCGGAGTTGCCTGAGCGATATATTCGGTTACTTCAACTTCGTTCTTTGCACCCGATGTACACAAATAAACGGCTTTCACCTTGTCCTGACAACCTTTAAGGTCAAGAACAAGAGATTCCAGTTTCAAAGGATTCTTGTCGCCGGAAGCGGCAATCATGAAACCGATAATATCCTGATTTACTGCAGGAGGATTAACCGGGATAATGTTGGTATTGCTCTGTGTTACGGTAACATTGTCCACTGCCATCGGGCGTGACATATATTCGCGAACTTCCGCAATAAAACCTTTGGCTGTGTATGAAGAAGAAGTTGTTTTTGCATTGAAAATTACAGTCATAGAACCGTCCGCAGCTTTTGAGCGAAGGATTTTGCCCGGTCCGACGTTTTTGTCGGCTACATTGGTCAGTTCCCACAACAATTGTTTGCTGTCGCCACGGCCGCTGTATACCTTGAATGTAGCTTTTGTATCCCATGAAGATGTTCCGTAATAAATCTGGAACTGGCTGAAATCAAGTTCGATGATACGGCCTTCTGTACCCGGTATGAAAGTTGTTACCTGGTCTCCCTGAACAGGATTGTAGCCGTTGTATGATGTTGACGGGTTCATTTCGGATCTGAAGCCCCATGTGCCGTAAATCGTCTTTTCGACTGTTCCGACAACGGAAATGACTTCGTTTTTCACTATGCGGTTACCTTGCGGATTGACATTTGCCGGAGCTGTTATTTTACCGCCGACAGTCACAGCCTCGCACCCTGCGTCAAGGATTTCGTCGTTAAGAGATTTTCCGTCCACGTCAAATGCCAGCCAGAAGTTGTTGTCACCCTCAACCAGTTTGACGCTCAAACCTGTAATTTCAAATTTAGCAGCACCTGTCAAATCCAGTTCAGCGACTTTGTTTGCAGTGCTGAATTCACCGGATTTTCCTGTATAGAATAATTTTGCTTTAGTCAAATGAACAGGGACTGTAGTTCCGTCGATATTGAAAGAGAAGGCTTCTGCGTTGATGGCCAGATTGTTTTCTGTTTTGACATTTACGTTCAGCAACGGTTCATCACTGTTGCCCGCGCAAACGGTGCCTTCGGTAATCTGAGTTGCCGTAACAGATTTTACAGTCATCGGCAGCGGAGTGTATTCGGAAACCAAAGCCTCGAATCCCTGACCGATGTAATAATCGCCTGTAACAGATTTCAGATAAACGGTCAAAGAACCGTCGTCCGCCATTGATTTCACTATAACCGGCTTTCCATTGCGCAACTGAGTATTCATTGCGGAATCGTCTTTTGTTCTGCCGTCGTAAACATACGCACGGTCGTCGTTTGAAGAGCTGCCGTAAGCGTTTTCATACAGACCGATTTCGACAAAATCAATTTGTATTTTTTTGCCCTGAGTTGACGGCTCGAATGTTACCATACCTTCGTATTTGCTGGAAATCTTGCCATCCTTGCCACCATCGTCATAGAATCTGATATTGTCCGCACCAACGGTATAGGTATCGTGAGTTTTGGACATCAGCACGACAAACGGGATACGGATTTCTACCGGATCGGCAGCAACGAAACCGGAAATTCCGTCCGGGAACGCTGTTGTAGCAACTTTGTCGATTGCCAGTTTTATTTTTGAACCGAACGCAGCCTCATCTTTGAAATCTGCGACGATAAAGAATTTATTTTCACCTGATTTAAGTGTTGAATTTACAGTCATGGTGTACACGTCACCGCTTTTAGCCATTGTAGTTTCAAGCAGAGTTGCAGGATCGTCGACAGCAAGTTTCAAATTTGCCGGGTCGACAACATTTTCATTTACCGGAAGGGTGAATGATACTGATGTCAACGCATCCGGCTTCATCATACCCTCTGTTTCGATGAAGAAACCGCCCAGTACGACACCTTTCTTGTTTGTCGGCTCGATATTGACGGAGGAATAATCTGCACCGCTTCCGGTAATTTCCATGTCTGTCAATTTCATGACAGATACTTTTGCTACCCAACCGGAACAATTGTTGGAGTTTCTGTGATGGAAAAAGCATGAAAGCGCACCGTCACTGCTGGAAGAAAGGAACGATTTTCCAGATATAGTACCCTGCAATTTTTCCAGAAGTTCTCCCGGCATTACCTCTATACTGCTTTCTCCATATACTTCATTACTCTTTGTCGGGAAAACATAAGAATTATCCACATCGATAGTTCCGTTGTAAACATTCAGATACAGCGGATAATTCGCACTGAAATAATCAAGATCTACTGTTTCAAAATCCATCTTGACGGCATAGCCTTGCTGAGTAGGTTTAAATACAATAGCAGACAGAGAATTGTAGGAATTGGTGGCACGAATGTCTTCCGTACCCCAAGGATCATAAAAAGTGATTGTTTCGCCCGGAGCGACCATAACCGGTCCGTCTGCAGGTTTCCCGAATTGAGGCATATTGATTTGCCTTTCAGTTGCAGCGCCCTGAGCCGAAACCATTTGCGGCAGAATGCTGGTAATCAACAACAGCATTATCTGCACAGATTGTTTAATTAGACACATAAAATTGTTATTTAATTGTTAGGTTGTTGATATACAATTCTACAATTATTGAACAATTTACAACTTGGAGAAAAATGTCGGATAGTATATAAATCTGGACTCCGAACAATGGAATCGCCATACTTACTACCTTGCTTTAGTTCCCGAAAGCATAAAGGATTCAATAGTTAAAACTTTGGCAGGTCTTCTGACTTATCTCTCCCCTCAAACAGCCTTCCCACATTTATACAGATAAAAATGCAGTGGCACAAATGTTTGGGTTCGGCGAGAATTACAGCAGCGGGGTCTGTTACCGAATTGCACGGCATTCCCTTTTAATGAAAGCATCACGCGGACACATTCCAAACCAAAATACATGTAAATGTAAGCCAAAAAATCGGAATTGCAATCTTTTGACTGTTAAATTATAACTTATTTTTTGTGAAATGATTATGCCGGAAATTCGGTTCTCCACATTATAGAAAAGGCGGGACACAACTGCCCCACCCTGACCTGTATGCTTTGTCTCTTTTTGCTTCTACGTCATCGGAACTCCGAGAGCCACCAGATGCTCTCGGGTGTTTTCCACCAGATGTCCGTGAGGCAGGTCGTATTTGCTATACGGAATCTGTTTTACTGAGTGGCGCGTAACGATGTTTCCGGTAGAATTCAAAGTCAACGCTTTCAACGCCGGTTCCACGCCCTTCTTTGGAGAGCGGATAAACGGACGGAACACCACGTTCGCTATGCTGTCGTACCAGCGACTCATGGTAATCATGTTTGTATCCACGATACCCGGATCCGCGCAGTTAATATTGATATCCTTATAGCAATTTGCCATATAGATAGCGTAGTGTGTCAACGCAGCCTTGCTCCGACCGTATGAACCGAGCTGTGAGAAATGTTCCGAAGTTTCGTTCAACTCGATATTTTTTGCTTTGTGCAAACGGCGTGTCATAGAAGTTGTAAAGACCACGTTACCGCCTTTGACGATATACGGAATCAGACGGTGAGTCAGGTTCAGCGTGCCGATAAAGTTGACGGCAAATGAGATTTCAGTACCGGTTTCGTCCACGCGGTAGTTTCTCTGCATAACGCCGGCATTGTTCATCAATGCCCAAATTGTGATTCCTTTACGTTCAATCCATTCGGCAAAAGCTTTGATGGAATCGTTGGACTCAAGATTAAGTTCGCGAACGTATATTTTTTTGTTTTTGGTAGTTCTAATAATTTCGGACTTCAAATTTTCCGCACGCTTTACATTGCGGCAAGCCAGAATCACTGCGTTGTACTCTTTAGCGAGTGCCATCGCAATTTCTTTTCCCATACAACCCGTTGCGCCTGTAACAATACATGCTTTTTCAATCGGTTTCTCAGTCATTTTTATTATCCAGTAATTTGTGTTTAACAATCAATCGCATCCGCGGCGGCAAAACGGCCACGAATACAATGGCAATACGGTTTAACCAACCGTTGATATATTGCGCTTTTCTTTTGAAAAGGCGTTTCAGCGCGCCTTTGACAAACGACTTAGGAGTTGCAAGCACCCCAAGCCGAACACCCAGTCGCTGCAATTTTACCGGAAGTCCGAACAGGTCTGTTGCAATACCTCCCGGACAAGCCACCATTACGGCAACTCCGCTTTCTTTCAATTCAAGGTTCAGTGTTCGTGAAAATACTCTAATATACGCCTTTGTTGCGGAATACATGCCAATACCCGGCATCGGCATCCAGCAGGACATGGAGGACATATTGAGTATGCAGCCATGCTTGCGCTGCGCCATTTCCCGGCCGAAAAGGACAGAAAGATGCGTAACAGCACGCACGTGAAGGTCTATATAAAGATCCAACCGACCTTTTCCGAGGGCGGTCATCTCTTTCATACAGAAAATTCCGGCATCATTCACCAGAATTTCCACTGTGAGTTCGTTCTGATGACAGAATTCCAGTATTTTCTCGGGAGCGTCCGCTTCCGTAAGGTCCGAATAGAATGTCATACATTCCACTCCGTGGTTCAGAACGAGGATTTCCTCTTTCGCCAGCTGCAATTCCTTTTCCTGATTGCTGACCAGCAAAAGATTGTATCCTTTGTCCGCCAGTTGACGGGCAAATTCCAATCCGATTCCCGAAGAACCTCCGGTTACTATCGCTACATTATTCAGCATTTCTTGCTATTATATCTTCTACTTCTTTTTTCAATTTTTCCGGCAAATCAGGCACGTGACGGTGACACACCATATCAAGGGTGTACATACGGCCGATGCAGAAGTTGGTGTGCTCGCAGATGCTTCGTTCCTGTCCGTCGCGCATACGGTTTACGAAATCCGGTTCCGCGATAAGGGCGCGCGCCATTTGTACGGCTTCGAAGCCAGAATTCAACGCCTTTTCAATTCCGGTTTTGCTGACACAGCCTCCAACATAAATCAAAGGAAGTTTCAAGGCCTGACGGAACTTCATGGCATCGTCGTAAAAATACAATTCTTTGAACGGAACGGACGGAATCATATATTTACCGACCATTCTCACACCGGCTTTCAGCCACCAGCAATCCATATAGTGAGTCATTGTCTTGATAGGCATTTCACCGCGCATTACATACATCGGTGCTTTGCTGACGAAACCGCCACTCAATACCAGCGCATCAACGCCGAGTTTTTCAAGTTCTTTGGCAACGGTGATACAGTCGTCGATTTCCAAACCGCCTTTAAAACCGTCGCGGGTATTGGTTTTGGCAACAACGGCAATCTTGCCGTCGGCAGCTTTCAATACGGAATTTACGCACATGCGCATAAATTTCATACGGTTGTCCAGCGAACCGCCGAATTCATCGTTGCGGTGGTTGGTGTACGGAGAAAGGAACTGGCTGATCAGATATCCGTGTCCGGCATGGATTTCCACGCAGTCGAACCCGGCTTCGATACAAAGTTTTGTAGCCCGTCCGTAATCTTCGGCAATGGTAATCATCTCCTCTTTTGTCAGTTTGTGAACAAATGTAGGAGAATAAAGGTTGAAACCGCCCGAAGCGCCGACCGGAGTACAGCCGCAAATAGACTTGTGAGACATATTGCCGCAGTGTCCCAGCTGAATGGACACCTTTGCGCCCTCAGCATGAAGAGCGTCGGTAATATCTTTGAGTCCCGAAACGATTTCCGGACGCATCCACAACTGGCGCGGAAAAGAAAGTCCGCTTTGAGACACCGCCGCATAAGCGATGGTTGTCATACCGATACCGCCTTTCGCTACGGAAAGGTGATAGTCCTTCAACTGCTGTGTAGGACTGTTGTTCTCACACATGCCTTCGAACGCCGCACTGCGTATTGTTCGGTTTCGCAAGGTAACCGGACCGATTTTCACCGGTGTAAATATTATTGATTCACTCATAATGCCTTTAACCAAGTTAGTTCTATTGTATTATTGCAATACCGGTCAATAGATGAACGGTATTATGCTTTTCAATTTAAGTCTTGTAAATTCTTCGCCGAATTCGTCAGCGTATTTCTTGTTGATTTTACGTGCTCTCGGAGCAAGGTTGGCAAATGTCCAGACGGCGAACACCAGTCCGGCAAAGCTCCAAGTGAATACGGCAAAGCCAATCCATTCCATCAGTTCTCCGAGATAGTTGGCGGAAGAGACATAACGGAACATGCCTCCGTGCGGAATATAGTGTTTTGTATCCCCCGGTTTGCGAAGATGACGCACGATGCTGTCGCTCTGAATGTTGATGAACATTCCGGCAGCGAATATCAGCACACCGATAATGAACTGCGGAGTTGCCAGCCATTCGGTTCCGTATATATCTTCGGGAGAAATCCAGAAAATCCAGCCGCCCTGCATGCAGGCGTTGAGCAGGTTGAAGAATACCCCCATCGCAATAATGGATACAGGCATTTTGCCCTTGCCGCGCAACAGCATCGGGAATATGAACGAACGCTGGAAATAATGGGTTTCAAAAATAATCAGAAATATCAGCGGAACGATTTCCGTTCTGCGGTCGGAAAACCACCAGAAAGCAAGCATTGCAAAGAAGACGGGAGCCTCCATCAGCACCCAGCCCAGTTTGTTGTTCACGGTCACACCCCACTGTTTGGTGTACATCATTCCGTATCCGGCTTTTACATAATGTAATGCGATAAAAACGATGACTGCCGTTACGGTCATTCCCAACAAAAATGTGTTGAATATCTCAGGTTGAAGCATAAGAATCTAAAATATATTAAATACAAAGATAAGGAAAAAGCTGAATTAGACAACTTCTTTTTTTTCTTAAATAATGGTTATTTTAACACATCCATTACTAATTTACAAGGGTTCACAGATTTTAAAGATTATAAGTTGTGATATAAAATTATTCTTTGTAATATTGCATATACAATGCATACAGGACCTCATCTGTATGTCAACCGTGAAATAATAATATGGAGAAAAACAGATATTGCGTAATAATGTGCGGAGGTGTAGGAAGCCGATTCTGGCCATACAGCCGCGCAAACTACCCGAAACAGTTTCTTAATTTTTTAGGTATGGACCGCTCGCTGCTTCAGTTGTCCTACGACCGAATCAGAGGTCTTGTACCTGAAGAAAATGTTGTTGTCGTGGCTAACGAAATGTACAAGGATATTATCAAAGAGCAACTGCCATTCATCAAAGAGAACCATATACTTCTCGAGCCGGCCAGAAGAAACACTGCACCGTGTATCGCATGGGCCATCAACCATATCCGCGCCATCGATCCGACAGCCAGCGTAATGGTAACACCGAGCGACCACATTATTCTTAAAGAAGAAGCGTTCCGCGAGAGCATCCGCAGAGGGTTCGAATTCGTTGAAAACAACAACGCCCTTCTGACTCTCGGCATCAAACCGTCCAGACCGGAAACCGGATACGGATATATCCAGATCGGAGAAGGCGTTGACGAAGGTATTTCAAGAGTAAAAACATTTACCGAAAAACCTAATCTCGAACTTGCCAAAGTATTCCTTGAATCCGGAGAATTTTTCTGGAACTCAGGGTTGTTCCTTTGGTCCGTAGAATCTATATACGAAGCGCTTCACAACCATGCGCCGGAAATTTGCGGCGTGCTTGACAGAGGCGTCGACGACTACGGTACAGACAGCGAGACCAACTTTATCCAGAACGAATTCGCCAACTGTCCGAGCATTTCCATAGACTACGCCGTAATGGAAAAAGCAAACAACGTATATGTCGAATGTGTAGAATTCGGCTGGAGCGACCTCGGCACATGGGGTTCACTTTACGAAAACTCACAAAAGGACGAAAACGACAACGTGATGCAGAACTGCGACGGCATTTTCTACGAATCACACGGCAATATGGTAGCTTCAAAGAGCAAAAAAGCAATTGTAACCGTAGGTCTTGAAGACTATATCGTTGCCGACGGCGACGACGTGCTGCTGATTTGCCCGATGAAGGAAGAACAAAGAATCAAACACTTTGTCAACGACCTGAAAGCCAAATACGGCGACAAATACATCTAAAGAAATTTATTGTTCAAGATACGAAAGCTCTCAACAAAATTCTGTTGAGGGCTTTTTCTGTTTTTTAAAGAGATTTTTCTATAAAAACAAATGTTTCCGGGATTTTTCAACTATCTTTATATAGCATAATAATACATCGATAACATTAAATTCCATGAAATTACTAATTAAAGAACAAAAGCTAAATGAACAATCCTTTTGGGCATCTGACGACAAAAGCGTCAAACTTCCGCTTGGAGCAAGGACATATCTCGACAGTGCTGCTGTAGAATTCGACCAACTGACTATTGAACAGAAACTATGTTATATGGGAGCTGCCTTGACAAGAGGTCTTGACCTGTATGACGAATTCAAAGAGGATGTTGACAGACATATGAAAGACCCTAAATACGGCGGTTACGAAGATTCTGCCAAATATTCATTGCTTAAATACCTCAATTATTTGAGAGAGGACAGTATGAATATTATTGTTTTCAAAGAAATCGAGCATATCAGTTTAGAAACATTCACCAATCTTTTGGCTGATGAGATTTTGCTCAGGTATTCTGAGTACTCCGGGTCAAATTATCAAGAATTTGTAGCTTCATTCACAAGTATTCCGGTATGCCATGCGGATATTATATCACGATTCGGAGAAAACACACCGAACAGAAAACAAACAATCATCAATTATACTTTAACATCTCAAGAAACCATTAGCAAAACAAAGATTGACAAGGACTATATTCTACATCTCAATATCTGGTACAAGTTAGCTTGCAAACTTACCGGAGAAAATCTTTATTTTGACAACGATTTAATCTATCCGGGCGATGAAGAATTCATTTATGATTATAACTCCAAAAACAAGCATCCGGAAACAAAATTAATTACACGAATTCCACCGGAACCGTGGTCTGAAAATATTCTCAATGCAAAACTTGTTATTTTATCATTAAATCCGGGATATGTCGAGTATCTGAACAAAACGCTTGCCAATATGTTTAGCCCGAAAATTGTGGAAGGAATCTTGAATGACAAGAAGCGAATTTTGTATATGGATGGCAACAATTGCGACCCATCAGAAGCATCACGAATTCTCGGAGATTACTACTGGTACAAAAAGCTGTCAGGTTTAGGTACAGCCGTTCACGGAGAAAAAAACAAAGAGAAAATATTCAGTCAGGTTGCCATTTGCCAATATCTTGCGTATGCCTCATCAAAATCGCCCGAAATGAAAAAGATTTTGCCTTCTCAAAAGTACACCAGAATGGTCATAATGTATTTGGCAACCTCCAGAAAAGATGTAAAATTTTTAATATTACGTTCCTGGAAGAAATGGAAAAAACTACTGGGTGACGGCCTATGGAATCACCTTGTAGAAAACGACCGGTTATTAATAAGTAAACATTACAGGAATCAAAATATATCAGAAAATAATACCGGTGCAGAAAATTATCAAAAAATGATAGAGCTTTTGGGAAAGAACTGATTCTGATTTTTTACAAAAATTATATCCAATATTATGACAAAATTAAAATTATTTTTGGCTCTAATATTCAGCAGTCTGCTGGTTTCATGCGCTCCGAATGACGAGATGCAAATCACCGGAACCGTACGAAACATGCAGGGCTCTCCGATTGTGTATTACCAGTCGGTCGACGGTATGTTTAACTCCCAGTCATGCGATACGCTGAAAGTAAACGCAGACAGCACCTATACCCTGACATTACCCGCTGAAGAATATAAACGGTTACGCTTCCTCCTTTGGGGAAAAGAAAAACTGGGCAGTATAATAACAAGCGGGAAAAATATTACGGTCAATATTGACGGAGCGTCCGGACAGTTTCCAGACATAAAAGGGATAAGCGAAAAAGAAGTTGAAATTTCCGCACTGCTGGATAAATTAAACAACGATGTATGGGATTATCGCGGCAGGCTCGGAGACCGATGGAATATCTCCAAAGATACTGTAGCGGCATCGGTTGTTGCCAAACTTAAATCGGATGCAGCATCCATGTACGAAAAGATGAAAGATGCGGATGAGAAGTTGTTTTCGAAAGCCCGTCAGGAGATACGAATGCAGATGATGCTGGTATTCCTCAAAAAATTGTATGCTATAGACTGGGAATGCACTGAAGCAACAAAGCAGCTATGGCTGTATGAATGGAAAAAGATGAAAAACATCTGTTCCGAGAATCATCCTGACAGTCCTTTTTCTCTTGCTTTTTATGATGTGGCCGGTCACAACGCCGGAGCTACATATTTCTTAAACGGCGAGTCAGTTCCCGAGGGTGTGAACATGGAGCCGAATGAGTTATCTTTTTATTATTATGAACATCAGTTGACAGGGAATGCACAGGAAGCGGCTATGGCTCAGTTGTTTCTGCAAGACGAAGCGCGTCAGGAAAATGCACCGGCCATTATATCATTGGCAAAACGCTTCAAAGAATTGTACCCGCAAAGTCCATGGATACCCCTTGTTGACAGAGCCGTAAACAAAAACAAAGCATTTCAGGAGGCAAAGATTCCCGAATATATACATTTCCCTAATGTTGAAAAGGCAAAGACACTCAAAGATGTGACAGACCTTTACAAAGGGAAAGTTATCTTTATGGATATCTGGGCGACATGGTGCGGCCCGTGCAGAAGTTCATTTGCCCATGTAAAGCCGTTGCAGGAATATACCAGGCAACACGATGATGTTGTTTTGCTATATTTAAGTCTGGACAAAACTGAGGATGACGAAAAGTGGCGCAAAATGGCAGCTCATTATGATTTGGCAGGTGAACACGTTCGCGTACAGGAATCCTTCAGAAAAGAAGTCTATGAAACATTCGGAGGCAAACAAGGCGCACTCATTATACCGCGTTACATCATCTTCGACAAGAAGGGTAATGAACGTTTCAGCGTGGCATCATCGCCTGAAGATATGGACAAACTGACAACTCAGTTAGAAGAAGCAAGAAAATAAAAATACATTCAAGTATTTTTCAACAAAAAAGGATGTGCGGATTTTTCCCGTACATCCTTTATATTTTACAAGGTCTGCCGTTATCTCTTTTTGTTTTTCTTTTTGCCGGCGGTGTCCGCGGTTTTCTTTGCCGGCTTTTTGCGGATGGCAAATGCAAGGGCGAAAGTAATCAGAAATGAAGGTATCAGCGCATCGTAAGCCATTTTGCCAAAGGAGGTCATTTCGTCCTCAAGCAGGAGGTCCATCAACACGTATGCCAGAATGTAACCGGCGTACACGACTACAAATGTTACTGCATTTACAAAAAACGCTTTCAAAATACCGTTCATAATTCAAATTCCGATTTGGTTTTCCCGTGCAAAAATACGAAACTATTCCCGCCGGGCAAACTATTCGGGGCGGATTCGCATAAAAACAACAGAGACGGAACCTGAATTCCGTCTCTGATGCGATATATAACTTTAGTATTTTTTGCTTGAATATTATTTCAATGCTTTGATGTTCAATTTAACCGGACGAACCATGTTTTTGGCATCAAGGATTGTGTCAAGGTCTTCTTTTGTAAGAATACCTTCTTCCAATACAAGGTCGTAAACACTCTTGCCTGTTTCAAGGGCTTTCTTAGCGATTTCAGTAGAGTGGTCGTAGCCGATGTACGGGTTAAGAGCAGTAACGATACCGATAGAGTTGCGAACTTCCTGCAAGCAGTGGTCAGCATTAGCAGTGATACCGTCAACGCAAAGAGTGCGAAGAGTATCCATAGCGTTAGCCATCAAATCAACAGATTCGAAGCAGCACTGAGCCATAACCGGTTCCATTGCGTTCAATTCCATCTGAGCAGCTTCACCTGCCATAGTTACACAAACTTCATTACCCATAACCTTGAATGCAGCCTGGCTGACAACTTCAGGGATAACAGGGTTAACTTTACCCGGCATGATAGAAGAACCCGGCTGACGAGCAGGAAGGTTGATTTCACCAAGACCGCAGCGAGGACCGCTGGCAAGGATACGAAGGTCGTTTGAAATTTTGCTCAATTTAACAGCAAGACGTTTCAAAGCTGACATGTAACCAACCATGCAAGATGTATCTGAAGTAGCACCTACAAGGTCTTCTGCCAATTTGATGTCCCAACCTGTAATTTTAGCAAGAGCTTCAACAGATTTTTCAGCATATCCCGGTTCTGAACAGATACCTGTACCGATTGCAGTAGCACCAAGGTTAACTGTCAGGAAGTCGGCAGCAGCTTCGTTCAAATGTTTGATTTCGTCGTTAAGGATGCTTCCGAAACCACTGAATGTCTGACCAAGAGTCATCGGAACAGCGTCTTCAAGCTGAGTACGTCCCATTTTGACAATGTTTTCAAATTCTTTTGCTTTCGCTTTGAAAGAATCAATCAACTGAGTCAAGTGAGGAAGTAGGTCAAGATGGCTTGCATACATACCCATGTGGATAGCGCAAGGATAAGCGTCGTTAGTAGACTGGGAACGGTTAACGTGGTCGTGAGAGTCGCAATACTGGTATTCACCCGGATTGTGTCCCATTTTCAACAAAGCGATGTTTGCAATCACTTCGTTAGCGTTCATGTTAGTACTTGTACCTGCACCACCCTGAATCATATCTACAGGGAACTGGTCGTGATATTTGCCTGCGCGAAGATCTTCGCATGCTTCTTTAATGCCTTTGAACTGTTCGTCAGTAAGCAAACCAAGCTGATGGTTGGCGTCTGCAGCAGCTTCTTTGGTATAAGCCAAACCGTTGATGAATTTAGGATACTGGCTCAAACGGAAAACACTGATGTTGAAGTTTTCGATACCTCTAAGAGTCTGAATACCGTAAAGGTCTTTCATTTCGATTTCGCGTTCACCAAGAAGGTCGTGTTCTACACGTGTACCTTTTAAATTTTCCATGATTTTAATATTAAGTTTAATAAAATTAATTGTCATTTCTTGGACACCGTTTTACCTCGGCATCTTCACAAAGGTACAATTAACATTTAACCAAAACAAAATTATTTGTATAAAACTTTCATAAAAAAACGGTTAGAAAATCCGAACGGAATCGGTGATAAAAGTTGCGTTTCGCATAGTTGTACAACGGTTTTGCATAAAAAAACGGATGCACCCTCAAGGATACATCCGTTTGATTTGACTATCTGAAATTATTCAGTTACAATTTTACCCGCTGAAAGGTTCTTCATACCCGGGACACCGAAGTATTTTTCTATAGAACCATGAAGTTTCACTGTTTTTCCAAGATTTTCAGAATGGTCTTTCAAATTCAAAGCGTCACGAACAGCTCCAACCGGCAGCTGAACCGCGATACAATTCTTGATATCTTTTTCATCAGCAGAAGCTGCAACCAAAAGATTGCTTTCAGTTTCTGCAGGTGCAGTAAAGTTTGCACCGGAAGAAATGCTCATTCCTTTAACCCATCCTACGATGAAACCTTTAACCCACTTGGTACCTTTTGCAGTGCCGTCAATAACCTGAGCTACACCGTAAGGATTTTCTTCAGAACCAAGAGGAGCCGGAGGAGTATATCCTTCAAGCTCGAAGTTTACAAGAGTGCCGGAAGTTGTCAAACCTGCGATACCCAATGCGTTTTCAAGCACGCCGTTAACAAGGATTTCTTTCTGGTATGCGTTGTAGCCTTCTGCAAGGTTTGCAGCCAGCTGAATGTCGCTGCCTGCTGGCAGAGTTATAACGATACATTTGCTTACATCTTTTGTATTCTTGTCTGCCGCGATAAGAACGGTATTGTCAAGGACTGTACCGAATTTCCATTCAACGTCGTTGTTGGATTTGATTTCAGTTACGCCCGGAGCAGCAGCACCAACGATATAACCTTTCACCCAACCTGTAGCTTTGCCCTGCATTTCGATAGCACGGTCTACTGAGAACGGATCTTCTTTCAACCCTTCTGTTGAGAACGGGATGAAACCGCGAACATCATCAATTGAGTTCAAAAGCAACTGCCATGAAGAACCGTAGAAACCAAGGATACCGATAACGTCACCTGTTCCGTTAGGGATTCTTTCTGCGTGGAATTTAGCGTAACCGCTGTTACGAACTACGATTGAAGCACCGCTTTCGTCAATAAGATTTCGGCTTGCATTTTCTTTGTCCGGAGCATAGACTTCGCCCGGAGTTTCCCAGTGCACGTTTTTAAAGCGTACCAGCTGGCTCTGCTTCAAACCCATTTGCAAAGGATCTGTCGGAAGTTCGTTGATTTTGATATCCAGAGTGTCGATTTCTGTTCTGTCCGGGAAACCGTTTTTCTGAGCGTGAGCCTGGAATTTTTCGAAGCTCATGAAAGAAGCCTGCATCTGACCGTTGTAGTCCTGCGGTTCACCAAACTGCATCAATCCTCTATATTTGCCGATGTGCATGCCGTCAAGTTTCACTACGATTTCCTGACCGGCACGATACTGGTTGTAAAGGCTGTTCTGGTTGATAGAGAATGCGATTGCTGCAGTTTTATCCTGAATGGAAAGTGATTTGTAGATATTTCCTGATTCGTCGGAACTGATTACACGACCTTTGATGTATTTGCCTGAATCTTTGATTTCTGTAATATATGAATCTCCGTCCTGCCAGTATTGTGTTTTCAATTCTTCGATTGTAATCACGTCAGCCTCATTGTATTCAGCCTGCGGAACGACAACTTCCGGCACGTCGAAATCGTCTGAACAGCCAACGAAACCTACTGTCATCACAGAAAGCAACAGACCAAGATATAATTTAATTGATTTCATATCTGTATATTTTTTGTTGTTTACTTGTTAAAATTAGAATCTCACGCCCACATTAAAGAAGAACTTGATCCCCTGGGCATAGTAGTATTTGTTCGGGAATTTGCTCTTGTCCCAGTTTTTGTAGTCAAAACGACTCTGCTGGAAACCTCCTGTCTGAATATCCTTGTTGTTAAGTATGTTTTCAACATTAAGGTTGAAGTTCAAAGAAGCTGTACGGTTCAGATAAACGACCTTTCCGATACTTGCATTAAGGACAAACGCATTGTTAAGTTTTTCCTGTTTTGCATAATCTTTAAGGAATTCAGTCATTTGAGCCTGATTTTCGAATTTACCTGCAAGAGGTGCAAATTCTTCTTTTGTCAAATCAATCTTTTCGTGGCGAACCGGAGAAAGATTAACATAGCTGTCGCCCATCCATGAAGCGTTGATGTTGAAGAACCACATGCCCGGAGCAGCCCAGTCGATACCGATATTGTAAGCCTGCTGAGGAGTTCCGCCAACATAGAAGTTTTTCAAACGGACTTCGATATTCTCAATATCAGGGTACATACCGTTTTCATAACTTCTTGTACCTGTAGGGCGACTCTTGTACTGGTAGCGTGCAAATGTACCGGCCGCAGAAAGAGTAAGGCTCGGGATGATGTTGTATGAAATACCGAATTCAATACCTTTGTGAACAGTTTTTACGTTTGTCATGGCATAGTGCATGAAAGATTTGTACTGGTCATCGTAGAATGAAGAGCGTTCGGTAGCGTTGTCTATACAGGTGTAGAACCCTGTAATGATACCTTTAACGGCACGATAATTGAATACATAGGATAGGTCTCCGGAATATACGATTTCGCTTTCAAGATCCTTGATGGCAGTATCTTTGATACGCGGTGAGATGTAAGCCTGGTCTGCAAGCGGAGCACGGCTTTCGAACATTGCGTTTAGAACGAAGTTGTTTCTACCGTCGATTTTGTAAGTAGCACCTGCGCTGATACCGCCGTTAACGAAATTGTGGCGTTTGCCTTTGCCGTAAGAATTGTCCTGTACGATTTGGTTGTTGTCATTGAATACGACACCGCGGCCGTTACTCATCTTACCGTCACGCTGGAATGTAGTGTAAGATACTTTCACCCCATAATTGATATCCCAGCGAGGAAGAGTAATCATATTCTGCGCCCAAAGGTTCGCTTTGTGTACATTCATATTATAATCGTAACCGAATTTGTCTCCTTCCAGAACTCTTCGGTTTGGATTGCGAAGGTCATTCTGCATCAAGCCTGCGCGAGAAGGGAAGTCTCGTTCCGCAAACTGGTCGATATCCAGCCAGTAGCGTCCGCCAAGCAAATCTTTAACGGTTTTGTAGTACATACCTGTTGTATGGTTAAGTCCCAAACCCGCCTGCAATGTCATAAAGTCATTCAAACGGTGATTCAAAGTACTGTTCAACTGGAAGTTCAACTGGTTGCTGTGACGGTTTTCCACCATATAAGTAGAGCCTTTGTCAGTCCCGTATTTTTCGTATTCGTAGTTGTTCAACGCATTAACGTCATAAAGGCTGTTCCAATCGATTTGTCTTGCAGATTCGTTATTTTTCCACAAATCGGTGTAGAAATCGAAATCAGCCGGATTGTCTTTATAATGAGACGGCAAATATCTGTAATAGTCAGGACGCGGATCCGGAGCATTGTACCAGTTCAAAGCGGAAGAAGCGTACATTGAATATCTTACGCCGACACCGGTATTCAGTTCAGTACCGCGTTTCGGACTCCAAATCCAGTTTGCGATAAATGTAGGGTCGCAAGCCTGAACCACTTTCGCGCTTCTCTTTTCGCCGTCTTGATACCCCCAGTTCGGATTGTAGCGGTAGCTGCCTGCAAGATCCGCACATTCTTCATAAATCGGAGCGTTTGAAGCTCTTTCTGTCGGAGCGCCGAACAATACGAAAGAAAGAGAGTGGTGGTCGTTCAATTCTTTCTGCAAAGAAAGGAATGCACCTCCGGAATTGTAGAAAGTTCCGTCATAAACGCCTTCGTGAGCGTAACGTCCGACAACAGATGCAGTCAACGCCCAGCCGTTGCTCATCAACCCTGTTGAATAGGTAACCATACCTCGAACGTAGTAGTTTGCGTTGGTATATGCTGCGCTCGCTCTGAAGCCCGGAGCGTAATCTTTGGCAAATGTGTTGATGTTTGTCACACCGCCAAGGTTGCTCATGCCGTATGTTGAAGGAGCAAGACCTACACTTGTAGATCTGTTCTTGAACGCCTGGTTCATACCACCAATCATGGAGTAATTAAAACGTCCTCGAATCGGCTCGCTGAAGTTCACACCGTTAATGTATGTTTCGCTGTAATCCTGGTCATAACCGCGGAAACGGAAACGCATCACGTTAAATTCGTAGTTTGTAGTCTTGTAATAAACATTGTCGGAAGCTCCGGTCAATGCTCCTACCGACTGGTTGTTGCCTTCTTCATCTTCAAGCAAAGACTCACTGATAAACAGATCGTCATCCATTTCGTTTGAAGCAGAGAAAGCGTCTTTCTTCAAAAGAACAGATCCGTAGTCCTGAATGTCGTTTTTAAAGACACTCACTTCTTTCATCCATTCATTAAAACCGTAAGCAACTACTTTCATCTGATAATTGCCCGGTTCTGCATTTGAGATTAGGAAATCGCCGGCAGTTCCGGAATAAACCGAGATGGAAGAGCCGTCCTTGGCAGCACCTTCCAGTATTACGGTAGCACCGGAAACAGACTGACCGCTTTCCGCATCAACAACTACCCCCGTGATGCCGGCATTCTGCGCGCTCAACGCAAATGCTCCCATCAGCAGAGTGAGTAGTAAAAACAGTCTGGTTCTCATAAATAAGTGGTTAGTAATTAATTGTATTATTTTTATTCTCGTTTGTCATAAATAGCCTTTAACCTGCGAACAAAGCCGTCCCGGCATCATACAGGAGACAACTCACCAAGTTAAGAATGTCAAAATTATAAAATAATTTCTGTTTCGCATTAATATAATGTCAAAATATTACACTGTGTCAGCATTTTTAACGGTTATTCTCTTTCAGAACATAAAATCAGACAGACTGAATACTAAGATTCTGTTACAGAACAAAAAAATAGTATTTTCATCGTTGTTTTTCAAGATTTATTGAGTATCTTTGAAGTTCTAATAACAGATTTAAATTATGAAAAAAATACTTCTTGTTGTACTGGCTGCGATTGCCGTAACTTCAGTTACTGTTGCAAAAGAAAAAGAAAGTAAAGACCGTAAGTTTCAGATATACGGTGTAGCATTTTACAACCTTGAAAACTTGTTCGACACCATCAACAACAACGGGAAATATGACCGAGAATTCACACCCGACGGGCCGCGCAAGTGGAACAGCGACAAATACTGGAAAAAACAGCACAACATGGCGTACGCCATCAGCCAAATGAAATCCAAAGTCACTCCGAAAGGTCCGGCTATTATTGGGATTTCCGAAGTTGAAAATATAACCGTACTTCAGGACCTTGTAAAACAGCCGGAAGTCAAGGACATGAATCTTCAGATTGTACACCACGATTCTCCGGACCGCCGCGGTATCGACGTCGGTTTGCTATACAACCCGAGATTCTTCAGAGTGCTTAACGTAACCAACACCACTTTAAAAATTGAAGGCAACGAGAATTTCCGCACCCGTGACGTTATGTGCGTAACCGGTATGCTCGGAACCGACAAAGTGAGCGTTCTTGTCAACCACTGGCCGTCAAGACTTGGCGGACAGGAACGCAGCAGCTACCTTCGAGAAGCCGCAGCAGCATTGAACAAACATGTGGCAGACTCCTGCCTTGCCGTTGACCCAAACCAGGGTATTATCATTATGGGAGACCTTAACGACGACCCGATGAACAGCAGCTGCGCAGAAGTACTTGGCGCAAAGAAAAAAATCAAAGACGTAAAACCGGGCGGATATTTCAATCCGTGGTGGCAGACTCTTGACAAAGGAATCGGAACACTTGCCTACAGAGGCCAGTGGAATCTCTTCGACCAGATTATTATTTCAGACTACTTTATCAACAAAGATGAAAATCGTCTGAAATATTTCAAACATACAGTTCACAATTGGGAATTCCTTAAAACCAAAGAAGGCGAACGCCAAGGCTATCCTTTGAGAACTTTTGTCAAAGGCGCATTCACAAACGGATACAGCGACCACTTCCCGACACAGGTGTTCTTTGTAAAGAGAGTCAAATAACAAGATTATATTACTAACCTAAATATTTTAATTATGAAGAAATTTTTACTTTCTATCTGCATGATGATTCTGGCAGTATGCTCTCTATCAGCAGCAGAAACAGTCCTTACATGGACAAAAGCAGAATGGACAGGTGCAGGCACAAACGTTGCCACTCTTGACAAAGCCGGTTTTTCAGTAACAATCGACAAGAAAGCAGGAACAACAGTACCGGCTTTCAGAGATGACAACTCTATCCGCTGCTATGCAAAAGCAGAAGTAACAATCACTTCCGCTACTCCGATGACAAAAATCGTTGTAGACCCGGCTAAAGATGCCAAATACCGTTTTACAACATTTACTCCAAACGCTGGTGAAGTTGCATACGACCAGACAGCTTACACTATCACATGGACAGGCAACGCTACATCTGTAACATTCACAGTAGGAGACAAAGCTACTATGGGAACAGACGGCGAAGCAAAATCAGGCCAGATCCGTATCCAAGGCTTCACTATCACTGGCGAAGCAGCAGATCCTAACGTTCTTGTAGCTCCGACTATCACTCCTGACGGTGGAACTTTCACCACAGGCGAAACAGTTCGCGTAACTATTGACTGCCCGACAACAGGAGCAAAAATCCAGTACAACATCGACGGTGGTGACGCTATAGACTACCCGGCAGGCGGTTTCGACGTAACAAAAACCTGCACAATCGGCGCAATGGCTGTTAAAGACGCTGAAATGAGCGACTTTGTAGAAGCTAAATTCGTTTTCCAGGACGCAATCAAATTCGGTCTTGTTAAGAAAATCACAAGCGGTAAAAAATATGTAATTGTTTCAGGCACCAACATGGGTACAGCTCTTGGCGGTGATTACGGTTATATGAAAGTAGAAAACGTAACTCCGAAAGACGGTTATATTTCTCTTGTGAACGCTGACAACGCATTCCTTTTCACAGCAGCAGAAGGCGGGTTCCTAATGCAGGATGCACAAGGCAGATACTACAGCATGAAAGGTGACTACAACAGTTTCCAGGCTACAGCAGAAAAACCTGCAACAGGCGCAATCTGGACTATCGAACCTCAGGCAGACGGAACAATAAAAGTTACAAACACAGCAACTAAAAAATGGTTGCAGTTTGACTCTCAGTATGGTTCATTCGGCATCTATCCGGAAGCAAAAGGCGCTCTTCCTCTATTCTTCGAAGAAGGTGCAACAGCAGAAGGTTCAGGTCCGGTTGTAAAAGAAGTTGAAGTAGCAAATCTTGAAGAATTCTATGCTCTTGAAGCCGGAAACGTTGCAATCTTTAAAAACACTCTTACTGCTGTTTACCAGAAAGGCAACAACCTTATCGTAACAGATGCTTCAGGTCGTTTCGCCCTTGTATATGGCAAACTTACTAACACTTACAACAACGGAGATATTATCCCTGCAGGTGTCAGAGGTAATGTAGCAACATACAACGGTATGCTGCAACTTAAACCGGAAGTTGAAACAGTTAAAGCTGGTGTAGCAGGTACTCCGGTATCACCGGCAACTATCACAGTAGCTGAACTTGCAACAGTAACTCCATTCGAACACAAATACGTTCTTCTAAGCAATGTAAACCTTGTTCTTGACACAACAGATCCTAAGAGCAAAACATACACAGCAACAGACGCAACAGGTTCTTGCACAGTTTACGATGCTTACTATGTAAACGTTGAAAACGACGCAGCAATCGTTACTCCGGACGCATCAGTTAAATACAACGTTCTTGGTACTATCGGTCAACACAGCGGTAAAAAACAGCTTTCTTTGATTTCATTCACAGACGCTGCAGGTGTTGAAGGTACAGTAGCAAACGAAGTTGCAGTCTTCGGTCTTGAAGGCGGCGTATTCGTTGCAGGTGCAGAAGGTGCAGTTGAAGTATACAATGTATACGGTCAGAAAGTTGCAGCAGCAACAGTTAACGGTGAAGCTGCAATCAATACACCGGCAGGCGTTATGATTGTCAAGGCCGGCAACACAATTGCTAAAGTTCTTGTGAAATAAGTTTTTCACACTTTAATATATAATTCGGATATTCATGATTGAGTTTCCTCCTTCGGGCGGGCCGGTCCTGAATATCCGATTTCATTTAATGAATGAAATAACACGAAACAATACAATAAAGGTTATGAAAAAAATATTATCCACATTATTAAGCATATTCCTGCTGGGTATAATGGGTATGTCGGCAACGGTATACACCCATACTATTGGGAAAAGTGATTTCCACGACGGGAAATCCCAACAGACTGCAAATATGACAGGAGTCAACTGGACTCTTAATATGCAAAATTCCACTTATATAGGTACCGGCAGCATTACAAGCAAAGGAATTCAATTAGGCAAAAGCAAACAGGCATTTTCCACTGCGACTCTCACTACCAGCGAAATTCCGGGAACAATAAAAGGAATTACCATCAACACATCAGGCGCAAGCAAGATTGATGCAACAGTAAGTGTAAAAGTTAACGGTGTTAGTCTTGGAACAGAGCAAAAAATTACATCCTCTGCTGCTGATTATACATTTACAGGCGCGCAAAGCGGAACCATAGAAATTCTTTGGACAAACAATTCATATAATCCATCAAATGGCCAAGGCAAAGCCATCTATTTAAAATCAATTACTGTCGAATACGAAGAATCTGCATCTTCCAACAAAGTTGCAACTCCGGAAGTAACACCGGTAAGCGGTACATATAATTACGGTACAGAAGTTACAATCACATGCGCTACTCCGGGAGCTAAAATCTCCTACATTCTCAATCTTGGAGGCGGCGTAGTAACAAAAAATGATTATACAGCTCCGTTCCAATTGACAAGAGACTGTTCTCTATCTGTAACAGCGGAAAAAGAAGGCATGACTCCAAGTGAAACCGTTAATGTTACATATACAGTAAAAGTACCTGCAAAATACGGATTCAAGAAAAACATTACCAGTTACAAGAGATACATCCTTGTTGCCGACTACAATGAAGTAGCAAAAGCTCTTACAGCTGATAAAACTTACGGATATTTGTATTCAGAAAAAAATGACCCAGTAGAAGGATATATTTCTCTTAGCGACAATGCCTGGGCATTCCAGATTACAACAGACGAAACCGGAGTGGGACAAATATCGGACAGCGAAAACAGATTCTACTATATGACAGACCAATACGACAGTTTCCAGGTAAATCCTAAAAATGCGACTCCGGTTGATGCTGACTTTAGATGGAAATATGAACCGCAGGCAGACGGTACTGTCAAAATCACACATATAGCAACCGGCAAATGGATTCAATATAATAACGAGAAACATCAATTCGGCGCATACAATACTGAAATCGGTACATTACCGAAACTTTATGAAGAAGGAGCAACAGCAGACACTCCGATTGTAGAATCCGTAGTTTTTAATCCCGCAGGCGGTGTTATTGACCGAGGTTCTCAAGTAACCATTACATGTGCGACACCGGATGTAACAATCAAATATGCCGTAAAACTTGCCGTGGGTGGTGATGGAACACCAAAAATTTACGAAGGACCTATTACCGTAGACGAAAACTGCACAATTTCCGCTTACGCTGAAAAAGCAGGTATGGAAAATTGTCCGACAATATTTGCTGAATACACTGTAAAATCAGCAAACCCTCTACAAGCGACTTTTAATTTTACCAATCCTGAAACCTTGAACCCGGGTGTTAACAGAAACGATATTTTACCTCAAGTCGGTTACAATATCACAGAACCGTTTATAAACAATGGTATTCAAGTGAAGTTTACAAACGGAACAACACCTACCCGCTTTTGGGACAGTACTACTCCTCACGTAAGATTATATCAGAACGGCAGTATTGAGATTTCTTGTATTGAAAAGGAAATTTCCATCGAAAAAATCACAATTACAGGAAATACGTATACCTCTGAAACATACTTGACACCGAATGTCGGCACATACACAAATGGCACATGGGGAATTGAATGGGATCCAACCCTACCGGAAAAAGAGAAACATATCTTCACCGTTACATTCGCCAAAACAGGAAAAACAGCGGAAATCGAGTCTATTGATGTCCTTAAAAAGGTAGCTACAGGCGTAGAAGACTCCAAAATATCTGTTGTATCAATCATCGGTACTGAAGACGGTGTTGAAATCGCAGGCGTAGAAGGCAATGTAGAAGTATACAACGTATACGGACAACAGGTAGCCAACGAATATGTAAACGGCAACGCAACCATCGCAACTCCTGCCGGAATCATGATTGTGAAAGCAGGCGAAACAATAGCGAAAGTGCTTGTAAAATAATTCCGATTATAAATTAACAAGTCGTTCCCGACACCAGTACTTTTAACGGAGGTTGGTGTCGGGAATTTCTTTTTTAATTAACATTGCATAAAACAGACAGACGGACGTAATCCGTCATACCGGGTTACCGATGAATATAATACATTAAAATTTATATACATGAAACGAATTTTACTTATTATGGTTGCTGTCATTGCCGCAATATGCAGTTTGTCAGCAGCACAGACCACCATCATGTGGAACTCCGCCATGGACTGGACAGAAATCAACTCGGGGATTTCCATCACCCACAACGGCATTACCATCTCCGGCATCAGAGGCGCCGGTACCAATGTCCCGACTATCAATTTCAACACTTTTGACGCACGTTTCTATGCTAAAGCGGAGGTTACCGTTTCCTGCGCCACCGAGAAACTGAAGATGATTAAATTCAACCTTTCCGCCAAAGGCAAAGACCGTCTTCCGGAACTTGCCGTTACTTCCGGCGCTGTAGAATACCGGCGTGACAACGGCTACACAGTTTGGACAGGCAGCAGCGAGACCGTTACATTTACCGTCGGCGATATTGCCGTTCACGGAATTTCAAGCACATCTGCAGGCCAGTTGTGTTTCTCCAGCGTGGACGTTATCACCGAAAACGATGATACCGAGCTGACCGCAACTCCAGAGATTTCTCCGAACGGGGGAACAATTGAAAGCGGCAGCAAAGTAACCCTTTCCTGCAAAACAGAAGGTGCTAAAATCTATTATACGCTTGACGACAGCGAACCGGCTGAAACTTCAACAGAATATACCGCTCCGTTCGCACTGACCGAAGACTGCTCCGTAAAAGCGATTGCCATATCCAACGGAATCAAAAGCCTTACTGCCACTGCAAGATTCTTTATCAGCCAGCCAGGCGGTGACCCGAACGAATGTACTTTCGATTTCTCCAACCCACAAACTCTTGACCCTGCACAAACCGTAACCGGCGAGGTGAATGTCAACGGCATCGTGTTCAAAAACGGTGACGTCAAAATGATGGCCAATATCGGCAGCGGGCAAAACTGCCGTCTTTGGAACAGCAACGGCAAAATCGATTTGAGAATCTACACCAACGCCACTCTGACCATATCTTCAGGCAACAGCAATCTGCAAACCATCGTATTCGACGGCCGTGACTGCGGAGATACCAGAATGACAGCCAACTGCGGTACATTTACAGGTCATACCTGGACTGCAGACGACCATGTGGTAAAAGAAGTGGTATTTACAGCCCTGAAAGGAGTTAAAATCAGCACCGCAAAAATAACCACCACTGCAGCAGACCCGAATGCAACAGCTACTCCGGTCATCACTCCGGATGGGGGAACATACGTTTCCGGCGAAACAGTTCCGGTTACCATCACCAGCCCGACCGAAGGCGCTGAAATCCGCTACAAAATCGACGAGGGTAACTATCTGCTGTATCAGGGAAGCTTTGATGTCAACAACAGCTGTACCGTAACCGCATACGCAGTCAAGGACGGCAGCGAAAGCGCATCTTCCAAAGCTGTGTTTGTTTTCAAACCGGCAGAAACCTTAGAAAATCCGAAAATCAACCCGGCTCACGGACAGATTTTCAAAGGCTGCAAAATCGCCATGCGCTGCAAAACTTCAAATGCAGAAATTCGCTATACTACCGACGGCACAGAACCTACAAGAGACTCCAGGAAATATACAGAACCGATTACCATCAACGAGAATTGTACAGTCATGGCCATCGCGGTGAAAAACGGTTCCGTGAGCGAAATCGAAGAAACTTCTTTCACCGTCACAGACCTGAATCCGGACAATGTTTTGTTCGACTTCTCCAAACCGGGCATTTCCAACCCGAACATATTTGTTCCGGCACCAGACGCTGCGGAAGTAATCGCGGAAGATGAAGCCTTTACACTGGGCAGAATCACCGTAGATCCGAGCAGCAACAGCGCAACCACTCCATGCCGAATCTGGCGCAGCGAATACAACAATACCATCGATTTGCGTCTGTACAGCGGCGCGACACTGCTGGTTTCCTGTCCGGAAGGCTACACTTTGAAGAGAATCACATTTGACGGTGTTTTCAGTGCAGAAGCTTCTACCGGCACCGTTTTCGAAGATATCTGGACCAATACCGTTGACGGCGCGGAACAGAATATCAGCAGCGTACTTTTCTCCGCTACTGCAACCGCAAAACTAAAATCCGTTGCCGTTGAAAGCAGCGCAGTTTCCGGAGTGGCAGACGCAGCGAAAGACGCAGTTGTGATTTACGGCATCGAAGGCGGCGTATATGTAGGCGTCTCTGACAGTAATGTCGAAATCTACAACGTATACGGCCGGCAGGTGGCAAACATTCCTGCATGCGACGGCAGAATCATCGCAACTCCGGCAGGAGTAATGATTGTCAAAACCGGCGAAAAAGTTATAAAAGTTATCGTAAAATAATCTGATTCAGAAACAAATACAAAAACTGCTACGGCGTTCCGCAGCAGTTTTTGTATTCCTACATTCGCGTATCGATATGCAGAATATTGTGGACTATCATAATGTCCCGTATATCGTCTCTGCGCACCTCCATATCGTCGTATTTCGGATTCTCGCTGCGGAGTATCACCATATCGGGATTGTCGTGCTTGCGCAGGTATTTCACCATTCTGTAGTCATCCAGCAGTAGCACGTATATCTGCCCCCAGAAAATCAGATCCGGATTGCGCAGTTCACGCACGGCAAGATAATCGCCGTTGTTGACAACCGGCGTCATACTGTCGCCGCTCACCCGCACAATTCTACAATCATCCGGAATGGCGGGAATGTCGATATACCCCACTATATTCTCCTGCGCGAACATCATCGAACGCGACATTGGTCCGGCGGTCACATCCACACTGTATACCGGCGTACCTTTCGCAACCAACACCCCGGCCTCCAGTACCGCAGGCACGTCATACTTGGCATACGGCACATCAGTACCGTCACGCAACCATTTTTTAGACACGCCGAGATTCACCACGATTTTATTCAGCAGCGAATCGTTGACCGGCAGTTTGCCGTTCAAATGTTTAGAAAGATTGGAAGCGTCAATACCGATTTTTTCGGCAAACTCGTACTGGTTGATGCCAGCTTCCGAAATAAGATATCTGATTCTCGCGATGATTGCGGCGCTGTCCGCACCTAAAGGGATATTTTCCATAGTGATACAATTATTTGCTGCACAATTTTAGCAATTAATTGGCAGAATAACAAGAAAAGATGTAAAATATTGTAATATTACACTTTTTGAAGGATTTCAATAAGTGCGTTTGTGCTTTCCGCAAGCTGGGCAATGCTTTCCAGACGGTCGGCATTGAATATGATTTTCGCCTTGCTGTAGAACGGACGTCGTGCAGCCAGCGCCTCGGTAATAAATGTTTTGATTTCCTCATCGGTTTTGGAGGCAATCAGCGGACGTTTCGCCCTTGCAGACGGAACGGTCAGGCGTTCGAAAATGCGCCATTCAGACGCATCCAGAAATACGGTGGTGCCGTGAGCATTCATAAACTCCATATTGTCGAAAAAACAGGGAGTTCCGCCTCCACAGGCAATAATTACATCATTAAACTCCCCTACTTCGTGTAGCACGGACTGCTCCACGGCGCGAAAACCCTCCTCTCCGCGTTTGGCGAAAAGTTCTTTTATGGTGCAGTGAAAACGGCCTTCGATAAAGTTGTCAAGGTCTATGAAATCAAGTTTCATTGTTCTGGAAAGCGACTTTCCGAGGGTGGTTTTGCCCGACCCCATGTAACCGAGCAGAAAAACGGGATTCATATCAGGAGAAGATAACCAGCACTGCAAGGAGTACGGCAATAATGATGATTAACGATATATAAACGGCATTGCTCCGTTTTCGTTCCAGAGCAAGCGAGATTTCGGGGAAGGTTTCGTATTCCCCCGCCATACATTTCACGGCAAGGTCTACAGCACTGCCGGCTCCTTTCGGACAGGCGTTTGCCGCAGCAAGAAGGATTTCGCCGTAAGCGTGTATTGCGGCTGAAAAATCGATATCGGAACACCCGGCACCCTCGTCTGTATCTGCCAGAGAAAGTGTCCCGTGTTCCAAATCGACAATTATATTTTCAGGTTTGAGTTCGTACTCACATGTCATACAGGAAAGCAAATCCACAAGGACGGTTTTCATCAGCGCAATAACGTGCGGCGTAATCTGTCCGTTGTCAATAAGATCTTTCAATGCACGCATGGCAGCCGAATTTTAGTACTGTTCTTTTTCGTTCGGGAAGTCACTGCTCTTCACGTCGTCAACGTAATGTGAAACGGCTTCGTTGATAGCAGTTGCAAGGTCTGCGTAACGGCGAAGGAAACGCGGAGAGAATCCGCGGTTCAAACCCAGCATATCGTGCATAACCAATACCTGGCCGTCAACACCTCCGCCGGCACCGATACCGATTACCGGAATAGACAGTTCCTGTGCTACTCTTGTTGCAAGTGCTGCCGGGATTTTTTCAAGGACAAGCGCGAAACAACCGATTTCTTCAAGCATTTTAGCGTCTTCAATCAATTTTTCAGCTTCAGTTTCTTCTTTTGCACGTACTGCGTATGTTCCGAATTTGTTGATAGACTGGGGAGTCAGTCCAAGGTGTCCCATCACCGGAATGCCTGCAGAAAGGATTCTCTCAATAGATTCTCTCACTTCACGGCCACCTTCAAGTTTCAGGCAGTCGGCGTGAGTAGCTTTCATAATTTTGATAGCAGAATGCAAAGCTTCCAACGGGTCTCCCTGATATGTACCGAAAGGCATATCCACAACCACCAACGCACGTTTTGCGCCACGGACAACAGATTTACCATGATATATCATCTGGTCGAGAGTGATAGGCAGAGTTGTCTGATTACCGGCCATAACATTTGAAGCGGAGTCACCGACAAGGATGATGTCAATACCTGATTCATCAATCAATTGCGCCATTGAATAGTCGTATGCAGTAAGCATGGCGATTTTTTCACCGCGCTGTTTCATTTCAAGGACACGCTGGGTAGTCACCTTGCGATTGTCCATCTGTGTATTTGTTGACATTGTTTTCTTTTTTATACAGTTTAAAAGCAAAGGTAATCAAAGGTTGTATCAGAACAAAATAAAAGGCGCGATATTTGCCCCTTAATGATAAATATGCGAACCAAAACTGTTTATTTCTCAACAGATTAGGATTGTTTTGTCGAATTCGGGAAATAAAAAAAGCACCGAACAATGTCCGATGCCTACATTTCAGTATTGTTTCGTGATTATTTGTGTCCGAAATACAGGGAGCATACTCCGAAAGTCA
>SAMEA104404097__coassemble_560_pt1 | contig 36214 bp, 19 predicted proteins | sample SAMEA104404097__metabat2_high_PE_098 | metagenome-assembled genome bin SAMEA104404097 (sample SAMEA104404097) | Balaenoptera acutorostrata | reverse complement strand
TAAGTGAAGCCGTGTTCGATAGCTTCGTGTTTGTCGAAGATATTGCGTCCGTCAAGGATTACGCGGTCTGTCATGATTTTTGACAACACCGGGTAACTTGGTACGCGGAATTCACGCCATTCAGTAACGAGCATCAATGCATCGGCACCGTTGGCGGCGTCATACATCTCCTCGCAGTATGTAACTTTTTCTCCGATTCTGCGTCGGCATTCAACCATCGCAATCGGATCGTAAACGCGAACGTTACCTCCGGCTTCAAGTATCTTGTTGATAATTACAAGTGACGGAGCTTCACGCATATCGTCGGTTTCGGGTTTGAAGGATAAGCCCCAGATTGCGACTGTTTTGCCTGTGATGTCTCCGTTATAATGTTTTAAAAGTTTTTCAAAAAGAATTCCTTTCTGATGTTCATTCACCGCTTCTACCGCCTCAAGCACCTGCATTTTATATCCGGCGTTCCGGGCTGTGTGGATGAGGGCTTTAATGTCTTTCGGAAAACAACTGCCTCCGTAACCGATACCGGCATACAGGAATTTTTTGCCTATTCGGCTATCGCTGCCAATGCCTTTGCGCACCATATTCACATCAGCACCAACCAGTTCGCAAAGATTTGCGATATCGTTCATAAAACTGATTCTGGTAGCCAGCATGGAGTTTGCAGCATATTTAATCATCTCCGCAGACGGAATGTCTGTGAAAATTACTCGGTCGCTGTTAAGCATGAACGGTTTGTAAAGTCTGCCCATCACTCGGCTGGCTTTTTCGTTTTCAGTTCCTACAACCACGCGGTCCGGACTCATGAAATCCTTAATTGCAGCGCCTTCTTTCAAAAATTCAGGATTGCTGGCAATGTCAAACTCTACATTAACACCACGATTGTCCAGTTCCGCCTGAATTGCAGCCTTGACTTTGTATGAAGTGCCGACGGGAACGGTGCTTTTTGTGACGACAATCGTATATTTTTTCAGGTTTTCGCCGATAGCTTTGGCAACGGCAAGAACGTATTTCAAATCAGCGCTGCCGTCTTCATCCGGCGGAGTGCCTACAGCTATGAAAACGACATCGGTATCGTCAAGAATCTCTGCCAGATTGGTTGTAAACTTCAGTCTTCCCGCCTGAACATTTTTGTCAATCAGTTCATCCAGTCCCGGCTCGTAAATCGGCACGATGCCTTTGCGAAGCTGTTCAATCTTTTCAGCATTTATATCAACACAGGTCACGTTAATGCCCATTTCCGAAAAACAAGTTCCTGAAACCAGCCCCACATATCCTGTTCCAACGATAGCTATATTCATCTTTCAGCCTTTATTTTGATATCGATTCAGATAAAAAGAGGGGGACACCGCAAATTCTGTTTTTGCCGTGTCTTAACGAAATATTTAAAGATTTATTCGTATTTATCTCTATCACAGAAATAATAATCTAAATCTTTACAAAGGTAGCTAAAATATGTAAAGAGTCAAAGTCTTTGATTTGAAAATGAGGCATTCGGAGACTATTGTGTGACTTTGGCGGATGTACTGTATTAAAATGGAGAATATTCTGCAATCAGGCTTTGAGCCAAAGTCTTGAACCCGGTGACGGTTTGCTCCTGTCTGTTATTGTTTTAAATATGTTTTCTGTTCGAAAAGAACAGATTAAATTTCAACATTAGTACGTTATTATTGTCTATAAAGGGTGCTTTGCAAAAAAAAAATAGGAGTAAATTATAAATAAATTCAGGATATTAGGATTATATTTGTAGTTCGGCTCTAATCGAAATGAAACTATGACAGAAAAAATAAAATTGATTCCTCTTGTTGGCAAAAATCTTGCAGAACTGAAAGAAGTTGCGCAGGATGTCGGACTTCCTGCATTTCAGGGCGGTCAGATGGCCAAATGGCTATATGAAAAGAGGGTGGAAAGTATTGAGGAGATGACTGATATCTCCAAAATAGGAAGAGAGAGACTTTCGGCTAAATACTGCATCGGACGCGAAGCTCCGGCAGTGACTACAAAAAGTATTGACGGCACCGTGAAATATCTGTTTGATGCAGGTTACGGTTTTGCTGTGGAAACCGTTTATATCCCTGAAGACGACCGTGCGACTCTGTGTATTTCGTCCCAGAAAGGGTGTAAAATGCGCTGTTCGTTCTGCATGACAGGACGCCAGGGTTTTCACGGCAATTTGACAGCCAATCAGATTCTGAACCAGATATTGAGTATTCCGGAATCCGAAACATTGACAAATATCGTGTTTATGGGTATGGGTGAACCTATGGACAACCTTGAAGCCGTTTTGAAAACTATTGAAGTTTTGACAGCCAAATGGGGATTCGGATGGAGTCCGAAACGTATTACCGTTTCATCTATCGGCAAACTGAAAGAACTGAAGACGTTGATTGAAACAACTTCTGTTCATATCGCTATCAGTGTGCATTCTCCGTATCACAAAGAGCGCCTGGGACTGATGCCGGTTGAAAATGCCTACAAGATTGAAGAAGTAATGGATTTGCTCCGCCAGTACGATTTCGCACACCAGCGCCGACTGTCTGTCGAATATATCATGTGGGAGCATCTGAACAGCGATTTGAAACATGCCGATGCGCTTGCCAATCTTATTCAGGGTACAAATGCACGTGTCAACCTTATCCGTTTCCACGCAATTCCGGATTCTCCGCTGCATACAACAAACGGCAAAGAAATGGTGATATTCAGAGATTATCTGAACAGCAAGGGCGTTATCTGTACCATCCGTCGCAGCCGCGGTGAGGATATTATGGCAGCTTGCGGTATGCTTGCCGGTCAAAACAAAGAAAACAAAAATTAAACGATAAAAACAAATGAAAAAGTCATTTTTTATTTCACTGATTGTTGCACTGCTCCTTCCTTTGGTGAGCTATGCAGCAGCTCCTGCCGGCTATTACAAATCAGCCGAAGGAAAAAACAAAAGTGCGTTGCTTAAACAACTGTATTCTATTGTAGGTCCTCATACCAATGTCGGTTATGACGGGTTGTACAATGTTTACAACACATCTGACGTAACTCCGGACGGATATGTGTGGGATATGTATTCCAATGCAAAATACCGACCGGGTCAGAATAAATGCGGTTCTTACAAAAACATCGGAGACTGTTATAACAGAGAACATACTTTTCCGCAAAGCTGGTTCGGCAAAGGCGGTGATATGAAAAGTGATGCTTATCAGGTTTATCCTACTGACGGTAAGGTAAACGGATGGCGAAGCAGTTATCCTTACGGCGAATGCCTTAATGGTGAAGTCCTTACAGGTCCGGGCAACTTGAAAAGTAATGCAAAAATGGGTTCATGTACTTTCCCGGGTTACAGCGGTCGTGTGTTCGAACCTGCTGATGAATACAAAGGTGATATTGCCCGTACTTATTTCTATATGGCAGCTGCATATAACAGCAAATTTGCAGGTTTTCATAGCGAAATGCTTGCCAACAATGACTATCCGTGCTACAAAACATGGGCTGTCAGCCTGTTGTTGAAATGGCACCGTCAGGACCCTGTAAGCCAGAAAGAACTGGATCGTAACGAAGCTGTCAGCAAGCACCAGCGCAACAGAAACCCGTTTATCGACCATCCTGAACTTGCAGAGTATATCTGGGGTGACAGAATGAACGACGGCTGGGTACCGGGCGGTATTCCAACACCGGTTCTAAACACTCCGGCAAACGGAACTGCATACGATTTGGGTATGACTTCTTTGAATGCTCCGTTGTCTCAAACTATCAACGTGAAAGGCGCAGCGCTTTCAAAGAATTTGACAGTAAGCTGTTCAAACGCTACAGATTTCGAAGTGTCTTCAACATCTCTTGATTTCAACGCAGTGAACAACGGCGTTTCTTTGACCATTACATTCAAGGCTTTGACAGAAGGTGAAAAAGTTGGAACCGTAACCATCAGCAGCAGCGAGGTCAGCACAATGATTACCGTTAAGGGTGCAGCTTACAACGGTATTCCGGCAAAACCGGCTACAAATGTCGGCGAAGACCGTTTCGATGCAAACTGGTTGAAAGTTTCAAACGAAACAAACTATAAACTTTATGTATATCAGGGTGCTGATTTGATGAGTGGTTATCCGGTTGACGTTAACGCTGCATCATTGTCATATACTGTAACCGGTCTGGCTCCAAGTACAGAATATTCATACAAACTGACTTCCGCTTCATTGACAAGTAACACAGTCAATGTTCGTACAATGGATCCGATTCCGGAAATCGTTTTGAACTATGCTGCGGGCTGTCTAACATCTTTTGCAACAGAACCGAATACAGCGTCAGCTTCAGTAGAAGTAACAGTTTCCGCTGAAAATATTATTGGTGATATTACTGCAACAGTTGACGGCAATTTTGAAATCAGTTTCGACAATACTAACTGGAATACAACTCTCAGCTTGAACAATGAAGGCGAAAAGATTTATGTTCGCTGCAGAGCTGTTTCTCAGGAAGGTACTTATACAGGCGTTTTAACAGCAAGTGCATCTAATTTCGAAGGTGATGAAGCAGATTTGAAAGCTGTTGTAGCATTCCCGCGTTCATTCTTTGAGGACTGGGAACAGGCTAAAACCGGCGGTTATTTCAATACTGAAATCCAGGGTACAGCTTGCAAATGGAATATGTCTGATGTCGGCGTATGGGCTGACAAGAAAGAACTGGGCAATGCTGCACGTTTCGGCAAAAATGACAATTCTTCTGTTGAAATGGCTGAAGACAAAATGAAAGGTGTCGGTACCATTACATTCAAAGCTTGTGAATGGGGTTCTGATGCGGCTTCAAATGCTACACAGATGGAAGTTCTTGGTTCTACCGACGGCGGTTTGACATGGAAATCTCTTGGTTTGTTTGACATTGACGGAGAAGCTGTCAATGAATACAGCCTTTCAGCCAATATCGAAGGTGCCGTAAGATTGAAATTTGCACAGGTTGCCGGCAAACGTATGATATTGGATGACATCGCTTTGACAGACTGCTTGTCATCTGTTATTGAAAATGTCGAAGACGAATCATGGAGCATCGTCCCTGCACAGGGCGGTGTTGTTGTCAGATCGGAAACTCCGGCAGAAGTTATTGTTTACTCTATCGACGCTTCAGTTGTAGCACAGCAGAAATTGACAGACGGTGAAGTGTATATTTCGCTGCAGAAAGGTATTTACATCGTAACTCTTGACGATGCAAGAGGAGAAAAGATTGTCGTAAGATAATTGAAACAAATCATATACATTAACCGCGGCGAAGCATTGCTCCGCCGCGGTTTTTTATAGAAATTCAAATGTTGAATTAATTTCGAAATTAAATATTATCCAATTGGCGGGCTATTTTCTTGTATCGATTTGATTTATTAATTTTCTTTTCAATATAAGAATAGCTGAGAAGTCTTATCTGATCAATGATAACACATATACTCATAATTGCCAAAATAGATACTAACAGGATAATGAGATATTGCCAGGCGTTGAAATCATTCTTAATTTGAACAAAGAGAGGCTTCAACCATTGCCAAGAATAATAGTTAATGTGCAATATTAGTATCGTCAGAGTTGATTTGGCTATATGGTTAACCCATTTGTTATTTTTTATATTAAATGATTTGAAAATATAAAAGAACAATATTGCATTAAAGATTATTATTGGATTATTGTAACAATACAGTCTGTTAGTAATGTTCATCATACCTAATGTCATTGCAAAAAATGCCAGAGATGCATTGGCGACAGTTATGATGATGAATAGAGAAAAGGCATATTTAAACGGTATATTTATCTGGTATATCTTCAAATAACGACCGATAAGATAAATAACGCTGAATGAAATAATTGAATAACCATATTGGAAATCTATATTTTCCCCGGGAACCCATCCGAACCATATTTGATATATGATAAAAAGTAAGAGAACAATGCTGAATGTCTTCTTGCTTGACGACTCTACGAATTTATTTAGTATTGGAGATATTATCATCAATCCGAAATAGTCCGGAATAAACCAATTTGAGTTGGAGATAAAAAAAATTTTAGAATCAAAATCCCCAATAGATAAACTGTATATATTTATGATAATCCCGTAGAATAAGCATATATAGATGAAATTCAGGATAGATTTTAATTTTAATTTGATGGAAAAATATCCTGAAATAAGGATGAATGCATTGACTCCGATAACAGCAAGTCCTTCAAGTAAATATGTGAGATATGCACTTGAACTCGGTTGTGTCGCCATTCCCTGTGCGTGGAATTGGCTATGAACCAGTAAAACTAAAAATATAGAAAATATTCGACATAATTCAATATTGCTTAATCGGTTGTTGCCTATATATTGCATATCCTTCTGTTTTGATTATTTTACTGTGACAACTGTGCCTTTCGGGCTTTCGTTGCAAGCGCGGTCAAGGGCGGTGACAACGAATGTTGTTTTGCCGGCGTGTTTTGCTGGAACTTTGAATCTCGGTGAATAGGTCACGTCGATGATTGCTTTGGAATCGTTCAAATTGATTATATCTCCTTCTGCAAAGCCGTAAACCACAAATGAACGGTGCTGCTGCAATTTGTCGGATGTTTTTGCCGGAGTCCATGTCAAAACGATGTCTTTGCCGTTGCGTTTTGCTTTAAGGTTGGAAACCTCAGACGGTTTTACATCATCAATCCACGGATATGACGGGATTAGTGCGATAGAGCTCTGCTGATTGTTGGCAAGCGAGTCGGCAACGCCTTTGTAGTTCTTTGTTACGGAATATCCCGGCCACCAGCAGTTGCCTTGTACATTCTCAAGGCTGCGTGAAAGCTGGATTTTATGATCCAACTGTGTCGGATTTTCAGACGGTGCAAGGTCCGGTTTGTCCATTGTGCGGACAACGCTTTGACCGTAGTACATGTGACGGCCGTAAGTGTATTTGTTCCACCAGTAAGCCAATGTTTCTGTCGGAGCTGCTTTGTGTGCAAGGTCCCAGTATAACTGAGGCATCATATAGTCTACCCAGCCTTTTTCTGTCCATAGCAGTACGTCGGCATAAAGTTCGTCATAGTTCTGTAATGCTTTGGTTTCGCTACCGCGTTCAGGGTCAGTACTTTTGTTTCTCCATACACCGAACGGGCTGATACCCAGGCGCACCCATGGTTTGTTTGCCATAATCACTTTGTGAAGGCCTTCAATCAGTAGGTCTACATTGTGGCGTCTCCAGTCGCCTCGGTTCATACCGTTGCCGTATTTTTTGTAGGATTTTACATCCGGGAAATCATAACCTTTAACCGGGTAAGGGTAGAAGTAGTCGTCCATGTGGATAGCGTCCACATCATAGCGGGTAATGATATCTTTTACCACCTTTTCGATAAACACGCGGTTTTCCGGCAATCCCGGGTCGAAATATATCTTTCCGTCGCCTTCATATTTCACAAAGCGTTCCGGATGTTTGTGATAGATATGGTTTTTCGGAAGTTTTTCGTTTTTGGAAGTGGTTACGCGGTAAGGGTTCAGCCATGCGTGCAATTCCATACCTCTTTTGTGAGATTCTTCAATCATAAATTCCAAAGTATCCCAGAACGGTTTCGGGGCAACGCCTGCGGTACCGGAGATCCATCGGCTCCACGGTTCAAGTTCAGATTTGTAGCAAGCGTCTGCCTGAGGGCGAATCTGCCATATAATTGCGTTGCAACCTGCGGCTTTCAGTTTGTCCAGCTGGTCGCGTAGATATGCTTTGTTTTCTGCAGTAGTTCTCTTTGCATAATGTCCCTGACCGACAGTATTCAACCAGGCTCCGCGGAATTCAACCTTCGGATTTTCTGCGTATGTGCATAAAGGAAATAACAGTGTGATTAATAAAGTGATAATAAATCCTTTTTTCATTAGTGTTGATTGTTAGATGTTTTGATTATATGATGCGAATTTAATTAAAAATTAGTACTTTTGCAATCTGGAAATTTAAAATACAGAAAACTATATATATATGAACGAACTTGCAACCAAGTATGATCCTTCTGACGTAGAGGGCAAATGGTATAAGTACTGGATGGACCACGATTTGTTTAAAAGTGTTCCGGATGAGAGAGAACCGTACACCATTGTAATTCCGCCGCCAAACGTTACCGGCGTATTGCACATGGGACATATGCTTAACAATACAATTCAGGATATTCTTGTCCGCCGTGCCCGCATGGAAGGCAAGAACGCACTTTGGGTTCCGGGAACAGACCACGCTTCCATTGCGACAGAAACCAAAGTTGTCAACAAACTTGCAACTGAAGGAATCAGAAAAATGGACCTTACACGCGAGCAGTTCCTTGAACATGCATGGGAATGGACTCACAAACATGGTGGTATCATCCTTGAACAACTGAAAAAACTCGGCGCATCCTGCGACTGGAGTCGTACTGCGTTCACTATGGATGAAAAACGCAGCGAAAGTGTTGTGAAAGTATTCTGTGACCTTTACAACAAAGGCTTGATTTACCGCGGTCTTCGCATGGTTCACTGGGATCCGAAAAACCAGACTGCATTGAGCGATGACGAGGTTTACTACGAAGAAGAAAATTCAAAACTATACTACCTGAAATATTACGTTGCAGACGATGATATGACAGGCGAAACCGGTGCTGAAGAAGAAATTATCCACCGCGATGCTGACGGACGCCGTTATGCGGTTGTTGCAACAACACGTCCTGAAACAATCATGGGTGATACTGCTATGTGTATCAACCCGAAAGACCCGAAAAACCAGTGGTTGAAGGGCAAGAAAGTAATCGTTCCTCTTGTTAACCGCGTAATTCCGGTTATCGAAGACCGTTATGTAGAAATCGAATTCGGTACAGGTTGTTTGAAGGTAACTCCGGCTCACGACCCGAACGACTATATGCTTGGCAAAAAGCACAATCTTGAAACTATCGATATCTTCAACGCTGACGCTACAGTAAGTGAAGCAGCAGACATGTATGTAGGTATGGACCGTTTCGACGTTCGCGAACAGATTACAAAAGATCTTGACGCAGCAGGTTTGCTTGAAAAAGTTGAAGCTTATACAAACAAGGTAGGCTGCAGCGAAAGAACTCACGTTCCAATCGAACCGAGACTGTCATTGCAGTGGTTCATCGATATGAAACACTTCGCAGAAATTGCATTGCCACCGGTAATGAACGACGAAATCTCATTCGTTCCTGCAAAATACAAATCAACATACCGTAACTGGCTTGAAAATATTCAGGACTGGTGTATCAGCCGTCAGTTGTGGTGGGGACACAGAATCCCGGCCTACTACTACGAAGCTAACGGCGAAACAAAAATCGCTGTAGGTGAAATTGTGGAAATCGCACTTGAAAAAGCAAAAGCCGAATCAGGTAATGCAAATCTTACAACAGCAGACCTTCGTCAGGACGAAGATGCTCTTGACACATGGTTCTCAAGTTGGTTGTGGCCAATCTCTTTGTTCGACGGTATCAACAATCCGGGCAATGAAGAAATCAAATATTACTATCCGACTGCAAACCTTGTAACCGGTCCGGATATCATCTTCTTCTGGGTAGCCAGAATGATTATGGCAGGTTACGAATATATCGGTGAAATGCCGTTCAAGAATGTATACTTCACAGGTATCGTTCGCGACAAACTTGGCCGCAAGATGTCCAAATCTCTTGGTAACTCACCGGATCCTATCGAATTGATGGAACGCTACGGCGCCGATGGTGTACGTATGGGCTTGATGCTTGCAGCTCCTGCAGGTAACGATATCCTATATGATGATTCATTGTGCGAACAGGGCCGTAACTTTAACAATAAAATCTGGAATGCCTTCCGTTTGGTAAAAGGATGGGAGACTGCAGACGTTGAACAGCCTGAAAGTGCAAAAATCGCAGTTAAATGGTTCGATTCAGTATTGAACTCAACAGTGGCAGAAGTTGCTGATTTGTTCGGTAAGTTCCGTTTGTCTGAAGCGTTGATGGCAGTATACAAATTGTTCTGGGATGAATTCTCATCATGGTATCTTGAAATGGTGAAACCGGCTTACGGTTGTCCGATGGATAAAACAACTTATGAAGCTACATTGAACTACTTCGATGCACTTCTAAGATTGCTTCACCCGTTCATGCCGTTCATTACAGAAGAATTGTGGCAGCACATCAGCGAACGCAAGGAAGGTGAAAGCATCATGTATGCTCCGACTCCTAAGTCTGGCGAATTTGCAGCAGACATCATTGCTTCCATGAACGAAGCTAAAGAAATTATTGCAGGTGTTCGTACTATCCGCTTGCAGAAGAATATTGCCAACAAGGAAAAATTGAATCTTCAGGTGCTTGGTTCATTCAAAAATGCAAACAGTGCAGTCATTATGAAGATGGCGAACCTTGAAGATATTGCAGAAGTAAGCGAAAAGGATTCTACGGCAGCTTCATTCCTTGTAGGTACGACAGAATTCTGCGTTCCGTTGGGCAATAATATCAACGTTGAGGAAGAATTGAAGAAACAGGAAGCAGATTTGAAATACATGCAGGGATTCCTGAAATCAATTATGGGCAAATTAAGCAACGAGCGATTCGTTAACAATGCTCCGGCAGCAGTTGTTGAAGGAGAACGAAAGAAGAAAGCCGATGCTGAAAGCAAAATCAAAACTCTTGAAGAAAGTATTGCGAGATTGAAAAGTTTGTAAATAACAATTCTCAATAAACGAAGGCGGAGTTTGATTCAAACTCCGCCTTTATTATTATATATAATGTGTTGTTTGTAGGAAATCTGCATCAGTTAAGGCTTGTATGGCAACAACGATATTTTTCATTAAAATTCATGGAAAACTACTATTAATTAAAATTGTTGAAAATTGTATATTTTAATCCCCTTAAGAGTAATAAATTTGAATACATATTGCATATTATTGCAAAATAGGGCGATTAAAGGCGCTGGAATTCGTCGGATTTGGTTACGGCTTTATATTGATGTCACACATTAACTTACAAATTGATAGTAAAAAGATGCGATTTATAGTCTTTTATGTTAAAATTGTAAATAAAGGGATGGCTGAAATGCGGAAATGTTATTTTTTCGCATAAATTGATAAAAATGTGTTATAAAAATTATGATTTTAGAAAAATATTTTATTACTTTGCAGTGATGACGTGTATATTAGAATTGCTTTAACAGTATTCTGCTTTAATATTCAGTGTTACAAGTCTGGTTTTCAACGGGATATCTAAGGAAAAGACAGAGAATGTCCTGTTGAGTAAAATTTATTTAAAAAGGAAACTTAAAAATTTATTAATTTACAGATAGTGTTTATGAAAAAACAGTTCCTACTCCTACTCGGAATGATTTTGGTGGCGTTTACTTCGTTCGCGCAAGTAACTGTTACCGGTGTTGTCATTTCAGAGGAAGACAATGAGGCTGTTATTGGTGCAACAGTCTCTATTAAAGAAAAGCCGTCAATTGCAACCGCAACTGATATTGACGGTTCGTTTACAATCCAGGCACCGTCTTCAAAGTCAACTTTGAGGATTTCCTATGTAGGTATGCAGGCTAAAGAAGTCAAAGCAAGCGGTACAAATCTTAAGATTGTACTGACTTCAGACGCTCAGGTGCTTCAGGAAGTAGTTGTAACAGGTATGCAGAACGTTGACAAACGTATTACTACCGGTGCGACAACAAAAATTGATGCGGAAAAAGCCAAACTTGACGGTGTCGCTGATATCAGTCGCGCGCTTGAAGGCAAGGCTGCTGGCGTATCCGTTCAGAACGTTTCCGGAACTTTCGGTACTGCTCCTAAAATCCGCGTTCGTGGCGCAACTTCTATTTATGGTAACTCCAAACCCTTGTGGGTTGTTGACGGTGTGATTCTTGAAGATGCAGTCGAAGTCTCTGCTGACGAACTTTCTTCAGGTGATGCCGTAACATTGATTTCTTCTGCTATTGCTGGTCTTAACGCCGACGATATCGAAAGTTTCCAGATATTGAAAGACGGTTCTGCAACGTCTATCTATGGTGCGAAAGCGATGGCAGGTGTGATTGTTGTTACAACCAAACAAGGTAAAAAAGGACATACAAGCATTAACTACTCAGGCGAATTCAGTTTGAGACTGAAACCGAGCTACAGTAACTACAACATCTGTAACTCTCAGGAACAGATGGGTATCTATAAAGAAATGGAAGAAAAAGGATGGTTGGAATTCGCTTCTCTTGCATCTTCTTCAAGTTCCGGTATCTACGGTAAAATGTATCATTTGATTCGTGATTACGAAGACGGTAAGTTCGGTTTGCCTAACACCAAGGCTGCCATGAATGAATACCTTCGTACAGCTGAATTCCGAAATACTGACTGGTTTGACCTGTTGTTTAATACAAACATTACTCAGAATCACGCAGTAAGTGTATCCGGCGGTACAGATAGAGGTAACTTCTATACATCTATCTCTATTATGGACGATCCGGGATGGACAAAATCAAGCGATGTTCAACGTTACACCTTCAACGCAAACGCTTCTTACGATTTGTCAAGAACTCTACGTGTTAAATTGTTGACCAGTGATTCTTACCGTAAACAGACAGCTCCTGGTACTCTGACTCAGGATGTTGACGTTGTAAGCGGTCAGGTATCGCGCGGTTTCGATATCAACCCGTTCAGCTATGCGATGAATACTTCTCGTACAATGGACCCAGATCAGGTTTATACTCGTAACTACGCTCCGTTCAATATCTTCAAAGAATTGAAGAACAACTATATGAACCTTGATATCATGGACTTGAAATTCCAGGGCGAAATCAACTGGCGTCCGATTGCCGGTTTGGAATTGAACGCTTTGGGTGCATTCCGTTATCAGGCTTCAAAACAAAACCACTATGTAAAAGACGAGTCTAACCAGGCTTTGGCATATCGTGCAGGTATTTTCCCGGAAAATGCAACCATCCGTGAATTGAACCCGTACTTGTATCGAGATCCGAACGATGAAAACGCTCTTCCGGAAACAGTTCTTCCTAAAGGCGGTATCTTGTTCCACAATCTGTTCTCAGTGTCTCAGTACAACTTCCGTGCATCAGCACAATACAACAAGACATTTGACAATACTCACTCAATGAATGTGTTCGTAGGTACCGAAATGAGTAAAACAGACCGTCACCAGGAAAGCTTCCAGGGTTGGGGTATCTGTTATGAAAACGGACGTATCCCGTACATTGATCCTGATTTGTTCAAACAGCAGAGTGAGGAAAACTCTGCATATTACGGTGACTCTTGGTATTACAGCCGTGACGTAGCATTCTTCGGTACTGCTACATATTCTTATATGGGTCGTTACATCGTTAACGGTACAGCACGTTACGAAGGTTCAAACAAACTTGGTAAATCAAGACAGTCTCGCTGGTTGCCTACATGGAACGTCTCAGCGGCATGGAATGCTCATGAAGAAGAATGGTTCGCAAAAGTATTCTATCCGGCTTTGACACACGCGAAACTTCGTTTGTCTTACTCTCTTACTGCAGATGCAGGACCGTCTTATATCTCAAATGCGACTGCAATCTACAACCCGTACAAACCGTGGCGCCCTCTTGCCAACGCCCAGGAACTTGGTCTTGACTTGACTGAACTTGCGAACAGCGAGTTGACATATGAAAAGAAACATGAGTTGAATATCGGTGCGGACTTCGGTTTTATCAACAACCGTCTAAACTTGTCTTTCGACTGGTACAAACGTAACAACTACGATTTGATCGGTGCTTGCTACACTCAGGGTGTCGGCGGACAGACAACAAAATATGCCAACGTAGCTTCAATGAAGTCTCACGGTGTTGAATTTACAATTTCTTCTACTAATATTGCATTAAAAGATTTCTCTTGGGAAACCGACTTGACATTCTCTTATGCAAAGAATGAAATTACAGACCTTGAAACCCGTTCACAGGTTATCCAGCTTGTATCAGGTTCAGGTTATGCTTTGGAAGGTTATCCGGTACGTGCAATCTTCTCAGTTCCTTTTGTAGGTTTGAACAACCAGGGGCTTCCTCAGTTCATCAACCAGGACGGAAAGGTTACAACTTCTGACATCAACTTCCAGGAATTCGAAAAAACAGGGTTCTTGAAATATGAAGGTCCGGTTGACCCGACAATCACAGGTGGTTTCGGAAATATGTTCCACTATAAAGGATTCCATTTGAATGTCTTCATGACCTACTCATTCGGTAACAAGATTCGTCTTGACCCGGTATTCTCAGCTTCATACTCTGATATGGCTGCCATGCCGAAAGAATTCATGAACAGATGGACTGTTCCGGGAGACGAAAGATATACTACTATCCCGACTATCGCGAGCCGTCGTCAGGTTTACAACGACTACCAGTTGGGTACTGCATACAGTGCTTACAACTATTCTACAGCACGTATCGCTGACGGTGGTTTCATCCGTTTGAAAGAAATTTCTTTAACTTATGACCTGCCGACATCTTTCTTGTCAAAGATTCGTATTAAGAGAGCATCAGTTAAATTGCAGGCTACAAACATTGGTCTACTTTACGCAGACAAGAAGTTGAACGGACAGGATCCGGAATTCTTCAATGCTGGTGGTGTGGCTACTCCTTCTCCTAAACAATTTACATTTACTTTAAGATTCGGTCTATAATTTAAAACAGAAAATTCAAATGAAAATCAAATATTTCGCAATAGCCGTATTGGGTGTGTTTCTTACATTGACATCTTGTGATGATTTCCTTGATAAGATTCCGGATACCCGCGTGGAGCTAAACACTCCTGAGCAGCTTCGCCTTCTTTTGGTAAACGGCTATCCTAACCAGAATATCGCGTTGATGTGTGAATTGTCAAGTGACAACTACATCGACAACAACTCTACAGACCCTAAGAGCGGTGCGCGTTTTAACTTGCCGGCTTATGACAAGGTTGACGACGAAATCTTTGCATGGGAAGAAGCTAAAAGTTCTATCAGTGGAGATTCTCCTTCTGCATTGTGGGAAAGTTCTTATCATGCTATCGCTGTAGCTAATGAAGTTATCGCACGTATACCTTACTTTGAAGCTCAGGGCAAAGGTGACGAAGTTAAACCGATGCTTGGTGAAGCTCTTGTGATTCGTGCTTATAATCACTTCCTTCTTGCAAACCTTTTTTGTCAGGGTTACAGAGGCCCTGAAATGAGCAAAACTATGCAGGGTATTCCTTACATGGAAAAACCGGAAACAACAGTTCGCGTTGAATACGCACGTCTTGATCTTCAGACAGTATACGAAAAGATTGAACAAGATTTGATTGCGGGTCTTGAAAAAATAGATGACAATATCTATGAACAGCCGAAATATCATTTCAACAAAGCTGCAGCAAACGCATTTGCCGCAAGATTTTATTTATTCACTCGTCAGTATGACAAATGTCTTGAACATGCAAATCTTGCGTTCGGTGGTGTTGATGTTAATGTATCCATGATGCTAAGCGACATCTGGTCTAAAGAATTTACTTCTCCAGACTTGATTGCACAACACTGGATTAGCGTTACTCAACCGCACAACTTCCTGATTGTTCCTACATATTCAGTATTCCATCGTCGTTTTGGAAAGAGATATACAATTAACCGTGACGGCGCCAAAGCATCCTGCTACGGCCCGGGTCCGGTCTGGACTGCCTATAACTTCCACCCGTGTTATTCCGGTAAACTTTATATCTCGGGAAGCCAGGAATACGGTGTGTATTTCCCGAAAAACTGTGAATTGTTTGAATATACCAATAAAGTTGCAGGTATCGGCTATCCGCACATTGTACGTGCTGAATTTACAGCTGAAGAAACTTTGTTGACACGTGCTGAGGCAAAATTGTATTTGGGTGACAAAGAAGGCGCTTTGGCAGACTTGAACCTTTGGTTGGGTGCCCGTAACAATAACACAACCTCAGCCAAACTTGATCCTTTGACTCATGAATCAATCAAAGCGTTCTATATTGACAGAAACCCCAATTATTTGTTCGGTATCGTTAAACCAATCAACGTCGACAAATTTTGTCCGAGCGACAAATATACATTGACAGACGATATGGTAGGCATGATGCAGTGTATCCAACACTTCCGCAGAATGGAAACTATCACTGACGGATACCGTTGGTTTGATATCAAACGTCTTGGTCTTGAAATCGAACACCAAATCGGTAAAGACAACGTAATCAAGAAATTGACATACGATGACCCTCGCAAAGCATTCCAGATTCCGGCAGAAGTTATTGCTGCTGGTATGGAACCTACAAAACGCGAACTTGTTAAAAAAGCGGCTCCTGCAGTTAAAGCTAACGCAAGTTATATACCAAATAACGAATAAAGGATTTTGAATATGAAACTTAAAAAATTATTATACGGTTCTTTGCTTTTTTCTATGGCTTTGACATTCGGAGCTTGCAGCGAAGACGAATTGGGCGAGTCTATCTTCGATACTGATATCCCGGTATATCAGGAAGGTACTGCCTCTTATAAACTGGACAAATGGTTGTCAGACAACTATCTTGATGTTTACAATCTTGACTTCCGTTACAGAATGCAGGATGTTGGTGCAGATATGAATTTTAATCTTGTTCCTGCAAGTCTTGAGAAAGCAACCGATATGGCTGTTTTGACAAAATATCTTTGGTTTGACGTATATAAAGAAGTTGTTAACCCTGATTTCTTGAAACAATACGGTCCGAGAATCATTCACTTGATTGGATCTCCGGCTTTCAATCCGGCAAACGGTACTTTGTTGCTTGGTCTTGCAGAAGGTGGTATCAAGGTAACTCTTTTCCGTGTCAACTATATGGACTTGAGTGATTTCAACCAGTTGAATGAATTCTACTTCAAGACTATGCACCACGAGTTCTCTCACATCCTTCACCAGACAAAAACTTATCCTAAAGAATGGAATACATTGTCTGCCGCTAACTATGATCCTTTTGGATGGCAGGACCGAAACGGTGCGATTGCTTTGTCTCTTGGATGTATGACTTCTTACGGAAGTTCTCAGGCGCGTGAAGACTTTGCCGAAACTATCGCAAACTATATTACAAAAACAGAACAGCAGTGGGAGCTGATGCAGTGGGTTGCTGAACATGAGTGGTTTGAAGTTGAAACCGGTACTCCTAAGAAAGATGCTTACTGTTTCTACTATTATAAAGATGAAGCTGCTAAAGAAAGAGACGATAAGACAAATATCGGACGTTTTGTTGAAGCAAACAGTCTGTTTGTAATTGAAGGAATGGAAAAGGTTGAAATTACCAAAGATGATAAAGGTAATGAAACTTACAAGTTGAAAGGTTCTGACATTCCGGTATACGCTTACGGTGTAAAAGGCTCTTTAGATAAGGTTGACGGTAAAGAACTTCTATTGCAGAAAGTAAATATCTGCCGTCAGTGGTTCAAAGATGCTTGGAATATGGATCTTGACAAACTTCGTGAAGAAGTTCAGTATCGTCAGACTCATATTGATATTGATGCATTGAGAGCAGAAGTTGAAAATGTACAATAATTTTTTAAACTGAATGAAAATGAAAAAAACATTATATATCTCAGCGCTGGCAGGCTTGATGCTTTCTGTTTCTTCCTGTAATTTGGAACAAGATAAAATTTGGGAAGAATCATCGGCTATCCGTATGCAGAAAACTATCGAACAGTATTCTGAAGTTCTTACCAGTGCTCCAAACGGTTGGGGAATGGAATATTTTGCCAACGGAGCACAAGGCGGTTTCAACTTTGTGATGAAATTCGACAAAAACGGCAGCGTAATTATCGGAGGTAAAAACGCAGTATCCACCGGCGGTGAATATAAGGAAGAATTAAGTTTGTGGGAATTCATCAAAGATAACGGTCCTGTATTGACATTCAATACATATAACTCAGTTTTTCATCCGTTTGCAGATCCTGATCCAAGTCATTCAGGTCAGTCTGACGGTACTGGTTTAGGTGGTGACTATGAATTTATTACGATTTCTGCAACTCCTGATTCCGTTATTTTGCTGGGCAAGAAAACTACAAACAAGATTTGTTTATATCCTCTTACAACTCCTAACGGTGAGGATTATTTTAACCGTTTGGAAGAACTTGAACATAAATTTTTCAACCCGAATCTGCCGAATCTTTGGCTCGATGCGTCCGGTGAAAGATATACTGCAGTTTTTGATGTTAAAAACCGAGCTATTTCCTATGTTCCGGAAGGTGGTGACCCGATTTCAGAGACTACATTCTCTACATACGGTATGACTAACAACGGTATAAAATTGTATGAACCGTATACCGGTATGAGTGGAACCTTTGCAGTTCAGGAATTCGTTTATGATGAATCAAAAGGTATCCTTTTGGCTAAAGAAGACGGCAAGACTAATTTCAGTGCAGGTTCATTGGCGGACGTATTCCAGAATAAGAAAATCCGATGGAGAACAAGTGCTGAAACTGTTAACGGTGAACTTGCCAGAATCTACAAGGACGTTGTTGACCAGTGTAAGAAAACACTTCGAAAGAACTTCGGTTATTTTGAATTTAGTTACAACAGTATTGCGAATTCTTATGTACTTGCATTCAAAAACGGTACATACAGCGGTTACTTCGTTTCAACATATTCTGTAGAAAACGGTGTCGCAAAATTCAATATCACTTCAGAAGGAAACGCAAACGCGACAGCTCATTACGACAAGATTCCGGCTATGAAGGAATTTATCGATTTCTTGAATTCTCATGAATTTACCGTAATTGCGCCGAATGCATTGAACCCTGTTCCTTTGAAATTCGTATCCAATTCTAATGAAAATGATTACTTCTTTGTATCGGCTAACTAAGCCGATACATGGAGTAGTCCATATACAAATTGTGTGTTAATCTTTAAATTTTATAAGTATGAAAAAAGTTTTACTTTCTATGCTTGCTCTTGCTTCAAGTGCAGCTATGGTGGCAGAAGTAGCTCCGGCTCAATATGAAAAGGCTTCTGCTCAAGTATTAAACGTAAACGGTATGCAGATAGAAACTCCGAGTAGAGTGAAAGCTGATCCTCAGGTTGTTCAGTACTATTTCCCGAAAGCGGCGTTCCACTATTCCGGCTATCCTATTCTTTCAGTTCCGGCAAACGTTCCGGTCGTATGGCCTAACCTGTCTGTTGGTTTTACAGAAGCTGATACTTTTGAATGGACATATCCTGATCCTAATGATCCAAGTGATAATCCGCAATCAATGATGGTTGAAGGTCAAGAACTTGAATTGGTATATCCGGTTGGTATTACTAATGTACCTTCTTTGAAATGTGGCGATGCGACTTACACTGCTCAGTTTAAAGGGAACGACGGTTCGATGAATAATCTGCTTGTAACTCCGGGTCTTACTCCGGCAATTACCGGTTTTGACGGTACTTTGTTTAACTTGTACAATATGCACGTTGGTGATTGTGTCCTTGCATCTTTACCTTATTTCAGTGCAGGTGCGTCTGAAATTGATAATGCAAACCAATTCTGGAAAGATCAGGTTTTCGGAGGAGTTTTCAATATGCCTATTACATCTGCAAAGGTTACTGGTTACACTACAGTAATTGAACAACCGGCAGCACCTTATGTTTTGAACAGAGTATGCCCGTCGTTGAACTATACAAGTTCTGCAGCTTTCAATATAACACTTGATATTTATGCGGCATCTAAAGACTCTGAAGGTTTTTATCAGAAAGGAGAAAAATTGACTTCTACTGTAGTTGAATTCCCGGCAGGGATGGTAACTTATCCTGATAAAGCTCCAGAATTTGTTATCACAGGTCCTGTTGACCCTGTTACAGGTCTTCAGGCAGATTTCTTGAAAATCAATACTCCTGTTGTTCTTGAATTCACCGGTTTTGCTAATAATCCTTCAATTGAAAAGTTCTCTTTCTTTGAGATTTTCCACGATAGAAGCTATGTAAAAGCCACAAATCACTATACCGGAGGTCTTTTGATGAATGTAGTAGACGATCAGGGTCAGCAGGTTGATATGGAAATGAGCCTTGCAGAATATCCTTATGCTCATGGATTCCAAGGCAAACCGGAAGGTACATGGTATCGTGCAGGTCATTTTGTAATGGATTTGGACGCTTACTATCCATATGTTACTTTTTATAGTGAATCTTTAGAACCATTGAATTCATATCAGCTTGAATGGAACGCTCCTGTAGCCGGTGGAAATATCATGTATGTAGTAGAATCTAACGACAACGATGAATCAGGCTGGTTCCTTACTGATGAAAACGGTGAAGATGTTGCATCTTGGGTTAAAGCAGAATTGGGAAATGTAACAGTTCAGGGTCAACAAGGTCCTTTCCAGATGCCTACACTTACCTTGACCGCAGAAGCTCTACCTTCAGATGTAAACGGACGTTCAGCTGTAGTTCGCGTAAATGCTGCTCTTGGTGGTGTTAACGATATTAAAGTTGTTCAGGGTGCAGGTGGTGTAAGCGCTGTAATAGCTGAAGAAATCGGTGTTGCAGTTGACGGTGAAAACTTCGTAATCAAAGCTAATGCTGAAGTTAACTCAGTTAATGTATACAACTTGGCAGGTCAATTGGTTAAAACTGCAGAACTGTCTGCAGGTAACAATGTAGTTGCTGCAGGCGACCTTGCAAAAGGTGTTTACGTTCTTAAATTTAACAACAACCACACTGTTAAAGCAGTGAAATAAATAATATACACTATCTATTGGTACGGGATTGTCGGTGATGATAATCCCGTATTTTTTAGTATGAATGATAATTAAATCAGAATTAAAATCTATAAATAAATTACAATATATATAGTAAAATTGAAATATTTTGTTAAATTTGTAATTGTGTAGTTTGAAATTAAGTGAGATTTCGAAATAAAAGTTTTTTTCGTATAAATCAGTTTAATATTAAACGAAATTGCACTATCTATTTATTTAAACGGGGATGTCAGTGATGATTGCCCCGTTTTTTATATATAGAATTGCGGTGTCAATATTTAGACTGTTGACAGCCGGACGGAGTGGTTCCTGCTTAAGATTTTTATCTAAATAGGTTATAATCCCAGTTTCTTTGCGATGATGGAGAAGGTGTATTTGTCTATAGCTATGCAGATAAAGAATATTGAAGCAATAAACAGTGTAACGGCTATGGTAAAAGGGATGTAGTCAAGATTCGCAGCCAGATAGCGGACGATGCTTGCGTATCCAAACCATATCTGCGGGCATTTGTGAATCAAATACACGGCAAATGCCGATGATGCGATAGTGTTGATTCTGCAGCTTCGCAGGCTGATGTGTGTAAATATGATAAAGAAGAATACGGACGCGATGATTACAAACGGAGAATTGTAGGCAAATGCGTCTCTTGAACTGATGTACATGCAGCTGAACAGAATCAGAACTGTTGCAACAACGTATCCTGAAACGGAAACTGTTTGGGAGATGTATATCTTCAGATTCAATAATGCAATCGATCTGCCGATAAGGTAAAGCATAATCATTTGAGACAGTGTATAACCATACGGATTGAAATCAAGTTTCATTATCCATCCCAATATGACATTTATCAGAATAACGATAATTGTTATTGCAGTAAGAACGCTCTTGGATACATTGTCAATTATGGTATTGATAACCGGTGTGCAGACATACAAGCCGATATATGCCGGTATAAACCACAGGTCGTTGAACGGAAATATGACTATAGATTTAATCAGGTCAGCGACGGTGTATTTGTCCGGAAATACGATGAAAAACAGCAGGGCGATGCCGAAAAGGTAGAAAAGGCACATAAAACAGAACTTCAGCAGCAATTTGATTTTAAACCGTATGCCGAAGAATCCTGAAATCAGAACAAAGCAGTTCACCCCGATAATGCTGACTGATTCTACAGCCATTTTAGACATCAGAGAGACGTTTGTAAGGTCGACGGGATGCAGATGCTCCGGCAGGCTGAGAGATGCGCCTGCAGCGTGCACAACAAGGATGAAAAACATACTTATTATGCGCAGTAATTCTATGTTTGATTCGCGTTCTTTCATATCCGGATATTAAAAAAGTCAGATAATAAAACTACTATCTGACTTTTGTATATTGTTTTGGACTGATTTATTCTTTTGTCATTTCAAAGCCCGCATACAAACCTTTGTAGCCTTTCAGCAAAGATACTGCATTTTTTGCAGTTTTACTCTTTGATAAACGGGCAATTTTGTTCATAAGATCAAGCATTTTGCTTGCATCGAATGTTACTTCAATTGTAGTGCCTTTTTTAATATATGCTTTCATTATGAATGGTTTAAGTTTGCCCAGAGTTTTGAAATTGAACAGGAACATACCGTCTTCATCTTTTGTCAGTGTACCTTTGAACTGCCCCTTGTGGAATGCAAGAGTAAATTCTCCATCGGCAGTAACTGATAATTTTACTTCGTCAATTTTGGCTTTCTTATAATAAGGAGCTATTCTTTTTTCAAGAGCGGCTGCCATTGCGACACCGCCGGTTTTTTGAAGGATTTCTTCAGTTTCGAATTGAATAGCCGGTTTTTTGTAAATCCATACGCCTTCAAGATCGCGGATTTCGATATTGCTGGATCCGATAACTCCGTTGATAAGGTTTTCTACATTGTCTTTGTTAAATGCGTTCTTTAAATTATTACCCCAGTCAAATGCTTTGACGCAGTCAGACATAAGCATAGTAATAACAGTGATTAGAGTAATTGTAAGTCTTTGTTTCATAAACAATATTCGATTAGTTAAGATATATACTTGATTCGATTGTACTGCTTTCTTTTTCCATTTCTTTGTCGATTTCTTCAAATGTAGAGTTGTTGCTTTTGTATTCTGGAATGAATTGTTTCATAGCCAGAACCAAATCATGAACCCTTCCTTCAATTGCCGCCTTTTTGATAAAATCAATGTCACGGCATACAATGTCGTAATCGTATTCTTGTGCTTTGGAAATCATAATTTTGTGATTGATTGTAGCGCGGGTTTTTTCTTTGTCGTTAAGTAGTTCTTCATACAGTTTTTCGCCCGGACGAAGACCGGTTTCAACAATCTTGATATCTTTGTTCACTCTCAACCCGGCCAAAGTTATCATCCGGCACGCCAAATCATAAATCTTCATCGGTTTGCCCATATCAAAGATATATATTTTTCCTCCTTTACCTATACTTCCTGCTTCAAGGACAAGAGAACAAGCTTCTGTGATTGTCATGAAGTAGCGGATAATATCCTTGTGCGTAATAGTAACAGGACCACCTTTTTCAATCTGCTGTCTGAATAGAGGAATTACGGAACCGTTTGAGCCGAGAACATTGCCGAATCGGGTAGTGATAAACTGTGTCGGGTTCTGGTATCCGTATGAAACTTCATGTTTGAACAGAGACTGAACGTAAATCTCAGCAATGCGTTTGCTTGCTCCCATAATGTTTGTAGGATTGACAGCTTTGTCGGTTGAAATCATTACAAATTTTGCCGCTTTGTATTTCATCGCAAGATCAGCGATGTTTTTAGTGCCGAAAACGTTGGTGCAAATCGCTTCGGTAGGATTGTTTTCCATCATCGGAACGTGTTTGTATGCTGCTGCGTGAAATACGAATTTTGGTTTGAAAACGCGGAATGCCTGTTCCATACGGTGGATATTGGTGATGTCGCCAATGAAAAGTTCAATGTTGCTGTCCGGAAACTTTTCAGCCATTTCAAGCTGCATGTTGTGCATCGGAGTTTCCGCCTGGTCGATAAGAATAATATTGCTTGCGCCGTATGCCGCAACCTGACGAACCAGTTCGCTGCCGATTGATCCGGCTGCACCGGTAATCAGCACACATTGATTCGAAATCTCGGCTCTTGCAATCGATTGTTCCGGGTTAATTGTTGCCCGTCCCAGTAAATCTTCTATCTCAATATGCTTGATGTGGGAGGATACATTGATATCATCCGGTTTTTCTTCACACATTTCAAACTCTTCAATTTGATTAAACTGCAATAATTTAATCCCGGTCTGAAGAAATTTGTCGGCATAGCTGCGTTTTAGGGTTTCCATCTGGCTGGCAAGGAAAATCAGAGTATCGCAATTGTGGCGCTCGAATATTTCGTGAATGGTTTCAGGATTGTAAATTTCAATAGGAAAGCCGTTGACGTGTGTGTGTTGTTTGGTCCCGGAAATACTCAATAGAGCCACCGGATTAAATTTACCCCCCCCCGTTTCGTTATTCAATGCGCTTGCAAGCACTACGGAATTCAGAGAAGAACCGAAAATTATGGCATTTCGCTTGTTGGCGGCAGGGGGTCCGATTCGTATAAATGCATATTTTATAATCAGTCTGGAAATCAGCAGCATGGAGAATGAAATGCATGCAAGCATGGTTATGTCCCAAAATGAGAAAATATATTTGTCGGTAATAAAATGCGATAGGATTGAGGTTGAATACAGGATGATTGCGGTGTATACAATAGTTGAGAATATCGCGTATAAGTCCGCAATTACGGAAAGACGGATAATACACTGATAGGCTTTAGTGTAGAAGTTAACTAATATAAATACACCTATGAGGTAGATGAATTTGATATAAGATATAGGATCTGACAACAGAGCAACGCTGTTCATACGGTACATGTCCGCAATAAGCAGCAACAGGCAGCTTGCCAGAATGGTAATTGTGTCAATAGTTAAAATAAACCAATGTGGCAGGGGAGTTTTTGCAATTCTTCTGTAAATAGAAAGATTGGAAATGTAATCATATATTTTATTCATATTTATCAATCTCTAATATAACTCAAATCATTGATATAGCGTACAAAAATAAGTCGTTTGTTTGAATCACACAAAGATAATTATAATTAATGTATTCTTAATGTATTGGTTGAAAATTTATAATATAAAAACTATTTTTTTTTTGAGTATATTCTTTAAGCCTTTAAGAAAGATTTTAGGGATGTACAAATTTGTGGATTTTTGGTATCTAAAAATCTCAATTATATTGATTGTCTATAGTTTAACTCATAAAATTTTTGTTTTGTGTTATTCTTTTGAAAAATTATGTTACATTTGCCACGGATTGTTCTTTGGAATATTCCAAATCTGAGTGTCGTTTATGGAAAAAAACAATATTCAGTGTGTATGTAAATAAATTATATAATATGGTTAAAAATCGAATTCCAAATTCCAAAATATTGGGGTTGTTGCCGATACTGGCATTTGCGTTGGTGTCCTGCAGTGAAACTAATGATTTTGGAGCCGGTAACGGAAGCATTCAGGCATCTGTAAACACCGACAATTCTGTTGCGCTCTCCACAGCAGTCAGCAGAGCGAACGGCGGGAACGCAATGGAACCGGCAATTGAAACATTTTCCTTAAAAATTGAAAAAGAGGACGGCACGTACTCAAAAACATGGCAGTCTGTTTCAGACTATGACCCGCAAACAAATTTCAAAACCGGTGTCTATATCGTATCAGCATCCAGCGGAGCGTTGACCACCGAAGGTTTTGATTGTCCTTACTATTACGGAGAAACAAACGTAACTGTTTACGATTCTGAAGTTGCCGAAGCAAGCATAGTTGCAACTCTTGCAAATACGATGGTTTCGGTTAATTATACAGAGGCATTCAAGAAGTATTTTTCTGATTACACTACCAGCATTCATTCGGAAGGCGGTGCAACTATTGAATTTGCTAAAGGTGAAAGCCGTGCAGCTTACGTTCGTCCGGGTGAAATTTCAATCGAAATGCTGTTGACAAAAACAACCGGTGCAATATTGAGAATCAATCCGGCAAGCATTCCGAGTGCAAAACCGCGTACATTTTATAAAGTTAATTTCGATGTGAACGGCGGAGAAGTTGGCGATGCAAAACTGGTGATTACATTTGACGAAACTACAGTTGCAGAACCTGTAGAAATTGATTTGAGCAATGATTTGATTAACGCTCCTGCCCCGACAGTAACTGCCGGCGGTTTTGACCCGATGACGGGGTTGGATGTAATGGAGGGAGATGTTCCTGCAAATACTGTCAAAATGAATCTTATTGCAATGGCGGGATTCAAGGAAGTTACAATGACAACTACTTCAGAATATCTTATCGCAGAGGGCTGGCCGGCAGAAGTGAATCTTATGAACGCAACTTCTGTTCACAAGGCTATGTTTGACCGTTTCGGTTTTGACGCATCATCTTTATGGAAGAATCTGGACAAAATGGCGGTTCTTGATTTCAATAAACTGATTTCGAAAATCAGACCGGAGAGTGGAACTACAGAACATTCATTTACAGTCAAGGTTGTTGACAATTTTACAAAAGTCAGCGAAACTCTTACTTTGAAACTGAAGGTAACCAAAGTGACACTGTCTCTTTCCAACCCTCAGGGATTGGAACTTGGCGGTTCTGAAATGTCGGTTACCGCATCATATAACGGCAATAACTTTAACGAAAACGTTAAATTCCGCACTGCGGACCGCTACGGCAAGCTTGTAAACTGTCCGGTTATCAATGCGATTGATAACGGAGACCAAACCAATACCGTAACTCTTACTGTTCCGGCAACCAACGAACCTTTGAAAATCAAAGCATATTATAAAGATATTATTGAAAGTGCGCCGGTTGTTGTTAATCGTATCGAACCGGAATATTCCATTGCTGTTGACGAACCCGACATTTGGGCAAACAAAGCAAGTTTCACATTGTCCACCGTTGATTTTGATCTTGCAACTTTAACTGACTATGCTATCGTTTATGTTAAAGCGGATGCAGGCGCGTATGCAAAAGCAACCGGTGTGGTAAAAGATAAAAACAGCGCACGCATTACTCTTAACGGTTTGACTCCGGGAACTCAGTATGGCGTAAAAGTGGCAATGTCCAATGTGGAAAATCCCAAATTTTCCAACGAACTTGTATTTACAACCGAAACAGCCGCAGGAGTTCCAAACGGAGATTTCGAAACGATTGCACAGACAATTCAGGTGACTGATATGAATATGAGCGGAAGGTGGTCTCCGACTATCGCAGCTCCGTACTATCAGAATACAACTTCATTTACCGTGTACGAACCGACAGGTTGGGCAAGTGTTAATGCTAAGACTTGTAATCTGAATGCGAAAAACAAAAATTCATGGTTTGTAATTCCGTCAGCATACGCGACAAATCTGAAATGGACAGGAACATGTCCGGGTATCTCAGTGTTTGGTGGCGGTGGTACAGAAACTCCGGCTGTTTACCGAAATCTTATAGCTCAGAACGGTGCGAATGCAATGGTAATCCGCAACGTGGCTTGGGATGAAAACGGTACAAATCCGGCGGATGACAAGAGTCGTGGCGGTTCTGCAAACTATTTCAGCAGCAATGTGCCGACAATTGCCAACCGTTCTGCCGGCAAACTTTTCCTTGGTTCATACAGCTATGCGTCCGGTGCGGAAACTTATATAGAAGGAGTGGCATTTACATCACGCCCATCAGTATTGAAAGGTTTCTATATGTATAAAAACGATGGTCAGGATGTTGCTGAAACAGGCGTTGTTACCGTTTCAATTTTGAGTGGCGACGAAGTTATCGCAACCGGTTCCGCAAATTTGGGTGCGGCTGCCAACTATACCGAATTCAATGTTCCGTTGACATACAGCAATAAATCGGCAAAAGCTACACAGTTGAAGATTATGATTGCGTCTTCAAATCACGCTTCAAATGTACAGTCTGAAGAAACAGCCGCAATCAAAACAACAAATGTTGCTGCAAAATTTGAGTCAAGTTCTTACGGAGCTCAGTTGACAGTGGATAACTTGACATTTATTTACTAAAAATCGGATTAGACAATGAAAAGATTTAAAAATATATTCAATTTAATGCTGTCGGCAGCAATAGCATCCATGATGCTTATAAGTTGTGATGATCCGACATATCCGGGTCTGGGACAGGATGGAGAAGGCCAGCTGTCTACAAGCGGCATGGATGTAAGCGTAAATACAAAGGAAACCGTGGTAAAAAGCGCCAGAAGCGGCTATGATGTCAGTGGTTTTACAGTAAACGTAGTGAACAAAGAATCCGGCAATATCAAAAATACATGGAAATATTCTGAAATGCCGGGAGTTGTAACTCTTCCTGTCGGCAACTATTCTATTGAAGTGTATAACGCTCCGGTGAAAATCGCTGATTGGGAAGCTCCTTACTACTACTCCTCAAAGGATTTCAAAATCACCAAAAATGAAATTACAGAAGTCGGCGCAATGGTTTGCAAATTGAACAACGTCAAGGTCTCAATTAAATATAGCCGCGAACTTGCCGCTTTGATTGGTAAAGGTGATGACGTTAAAGTAAACGTTGTAGTCGGGGAAGAAGGTATGCTTGATTTTGTTTATTCAGAAACTCGTTCAGGATATTTTAAATATGTTCCTCAGAGTACAACTCTTGTTGCTACATTCTCCGGAACAGTTGACGGATGCTTTATCGAAGAATACAAGGCGCTTGCCGATGTCGCTCCGGGGCAGCACAGAATTATTACATTCGGCGTCAAAGGTACACCGGAAACTCCTGATGAATACGGTCAGATTGGTACTTCGGGTTTATCTATGGATTCTTCGGTAACATCAGAAGATATAAATGTTAACGTTGGTGCAGAAGAAGATGCCGTTGATCCTGATGATATGCTTCAGTTGAGTACCGCTTCATTGAATTTCAATGCGGATGCAGCTTCAAAAGATGTAACAGTTACAACAACTTCGGATTGGGCGGCAGCAAATCCTGTAACATGGGTTACACTTTCAGCTGAAACCGGAATCAAGGGTACTGCAAGAATTACCGTAAGTGTAGAAGAAAATACAGCAGAAACAGCGCGAGATGCGGAAATCGTATTTACAATGGGAAATTTGACTCAAGTTCTTACAGTGCATCAGGCAGCGAAAGGTGATATGTCAATGCCGACTATTACAAGTACAACGCTTAATCTTGACGGTGTAAACAAGATTGTGGAAGGTATGACTGCTACAGTTGATATCGCAGCACCTAAGGGAATCACAAACTTGTTTGTAACTATCGACTCGCCGACATTAACCAAGGATGACCTTCAGGGCGTAGGTCTTGATAATAATTTTGACCTTGCAAATCCGGGAGCATTGGACGGCGCTCTTAGCGGTCTTGGTTTCCCGACAGGAGACAAGGTTTTGGGTAAAACATCAATACTGTTTGATATTACTCAGTTTATGAGTATGCTTGATATGTTCAAGAGTGAACACCGCTTCATTTTGAAGGTGGTTGACGCGCAGGGACAGGCAGTAGAACAAACAATAACATTCTTAGCGCAGTAATACAATGAAAAAAGTATATTTATTATTCATAGCATTTGTTCTGATGGCTGTTGTCAGCTGTCAGGACGAGAATGCGCAACTCGGACAAGGTTCCGTTAATTTGAAGGTTGCGTTAAATGAAACTGTCACTCGTGTGAGCCACACGAGTGAAGTTCAACTTGCTGAAAGCTGTACTCTATATGTTTATAATAGCAAGAATTTGATTAGAAAATATCATGGTCTTGCAGAAGTTCCGTCAAGCCTAACATTGCTAAGCGGAAGTTACAAAGCTGTTGCATGGGCGGGAGACAGTGTCCCGGCTTCATTTACTCAAAAATACTTCAAAGGCAACACACCATTTGAAGTCCGTAAAAACGAAGCGATTACCGCAACTGTGAACTGCAAAATCGCCAACGTGGTCGTTTCCGTAAAACTTGACGAATCTGTCAAGGCTTTGCTGAAAGATTACAGCGTAACCGTTAACAACGGCAAGGGCAGTCTTCTTTTCAACGCAGAAAATATGGAAACTGCAAAAGGTTACTATATGATGAGTGCTGGCGAAAAGAATTTGAATTGGAAAATCAGCGGCTTGCAGGCGAATACCGGTACTGAATTCGTAAAAGAAGGCGTTATTGAAAACGTAAAACCGGCAACGGAATACTCTTTGACACTGAAATACAATGAAACTACCGAAGAAATCGGTGGTGCATGGATTACAGTTGAAGTGGATGAGACTACAATTGACGTTAACGAAGAAGTCGTTATTACTCCGGCTCCGAGGATTGTCGGCAGCGGTTTTGATATCAGCAAACCGTTGATGGGCGAAAGCGGCAAATTTGTCAAGAGAATTATTTACATTTCTTCCGCTTCTGCTTTGAATTCTGTAGCACTTTCCAGCGAATACTTTGCAACAATCGGTTTGCCGACAACAACAATCGACTTTGTGAACATGTCTCCGGCTGCACTTGAAGAAATTGCCGCTAAGGGTATCACTTTTGAAAATAATTATAATCCAGAAGCTGACAACGCAATTGCTAAATTGAGTTTTGACACTTCATTCCTTAATGCATTGCAGAACGGTGTTTATACATTCGAAGTAAAAGCAACAGACAATGCGAGAAAAACTTCTACAAAGAATTTTGAAATACAGGTTTCAGATGCGGTAGTACAAACCGTTCAGACCAAACCGTCTGAAGTTAACGTGTATTCCGCAACGATTCGTGCAAATATTCTTAAACAGGATGCTACCGCATTTGGGTTTAATTACCGTGAAGCAGGTACTGATGTATGGACTCCGATAGAAGGTGTGGTTTCCGGAAACGAGTACAGCGTAAAACTTACAGGTTTGAAAGCCGCTACAGAATACGAATACGTTGCAACGGCTACAGGTTTTGTAGGAGTTGATATTAAGAAATTTACAACCGGTATGGCATTGCAGCTGCCGAACAGCGGATTTGAAACATGGCATACAGCCGGAGACGGTGCCGTAGTTCCTTCAGAAAGTTCAAATATGTTCTGGGATACCGGTAATCACGGTACAATCACATTGAAAGTAAACATTACCAATCAGGACAATACCATAAAACACGGCGGCAACTCTTCTGTGAAGATGGAATCCAAATATGTAGCCTTCCTTGGTATCGGTAAATTCGCTGCAGGTAACATCTTCAGCGGAAAGTACTTGAAGACAGAAGGCACAAACGGAGTACTTGGTTTTGGCCGCAAATTCAGTGCGCGTCCGAAAGCGCTTAGAGCTTTCGTCAAATACAATCCGGGTAAAGTAGATTACACCAGCAATAATCTTCCTGAAGTTAAACAGGGCGATATCGACAATGCAATTATCTATATTGCTATGCTTGACGAAACAACCAAAGCGTTCGAAGGAGAAAACTGGCCGTTTATCATTAAGACCAAACCTGCAGAAAGAAGTTTGTTCGACAAATCCGCTCCGAGCGTAATCGGTTATGGTGAACATGTGTTGACCGGTGCAACACAAGGTGACGGTATGGTTGAAGTATTGATTCCAATTGATTACGTCTGCGACAAAATGCCTGCCAACGTGCTTGTTGTTGCGTCCGCAAGTAAAGGCGGAGACTATTTCGTCGGCAGTTCAACCAGCGTAATGTATCTTGATGATGTAGAACTTGTATATGAGTAATCATAGAAGATAAACCTTGGAAATCAGCTCGTTGTTGTTGTAAAACGATGACGGGCTCTTTCCGTTTTTTATAGTTTATGCAAACCAACAAATTTTTAAGGCGGCTGGTCGGGTCGGTAATCGTGCTGTTTTTGTCAGGAATAGCGCCGCTTGTTGCTCAGGTAAAATTCAGCAGAGGTATCAAACAAAATGTCTTTGTTGAAAAGGGGCAGTTTATTACCGGTTTGAGTGCCAGTTTCAGTCAGTCGAACCAGAATAATTATCAGTTTTTGATAGTCGAAGGGATTAGCGGCAGCACATATTCAATGAAAATCAGCCCCCTTGTCTGCTATATGTTTAAAGACAATATGGGAGTTGGTGGTCGTGTTGCTTACAACCGTTCGCGTACAAAAATTGACAAGGCGCAGTTTATTATTGACTCGGAGACTGACTATACCTTTGAAAATGCTTACGATATCTCGCACAGTTTCTCGGCAATGGCAATTTTCCGAAACTATATCAGTCTCGGAAGTTCCAAGCGTTTCGGTCTTCTTGCCGAGGCTCAGCTGGAGTTCGGTTGCGGCGAATCAAAGTTGACCAGTGGAAACGGTGAGGATTTTACAGGTACCTATAAGAGAAATTACTCCATTGAGTTGAATATCTCTCCGGGTTTGGTGGTTTTCCTTAACAACCATTCCGCGCTTGAGGTTAATGTCGGCATTCTGGGATTCGGATACAATTTTTCAAAAATGACTACCGACCAGATTCATGAGTCTAATTTCAAGTCTAAACGAGCAATATTTAAAACCAATATTCTCGCCATTACATTCGGTGTTTCATTTTATTTGTAAAGGCTATGGAAAATATGTGGAAAAAAATAATATTGTTTGTTGCGGTAATAGTTTCTGTACCGGTAATTTCGGCACAGGATAATCTTGATATCAACTCTGCACTCGTTTTGGCTGCTGGTCCTGATAAAATCTCTAAAGAAAATATTCCGGCTGTCAATCCCGATAAAATAATTGTAGGTACCGATACCATTGATTTCGTGATTCCCGAAAGGCAGCTCGGCCGCTATGACCGCGGTTTGAAAAACTACCTGTTTATCCCGAAAGGGCAGTGGGCATTCGGTTTAACCGCTTCCTACGGGAAATTTGACGCTTCGGATATAAATATGCTGAAATATATTGGAGATATTGACGCTTCCGGTTCAAAATATACCGTTAATCCATATGTAACCTATTTCTTCAATCACAACAATTGTGTGGGTATGAGAATGGGTTATAACAAGGCTTTCTTTGATCTTGGATCGCTGGAAATCAATATCGATGATGATTTGAACCTGAATATCAAGGACGTCCATTATAAGGACGAATACTATAGCGCTTCCATTTTCTACCGCCATTATATCGGTTTGGACAAAAACAAGCGTTTCAGTATCTTCAGTGAGACAGATTTGGCATTTGGAAACGGAGTCGGAACTTTCCTTCGCTATTATAACGGAGAACCGAGAAATACGAGAACCGTAACACAGGAATGTCGTTTGTCATTTTCTCCAGGGCTTTGCGTGTTTATGCATGAGTATATCAGTTTTAATGTATCTTTCGGTGTGTTTGGTGTTTATTTGCGTAATGAAAAGCAGAGAACCAACGATGTGGAAGAAGGATCGCGCTTTTCAAGCGGTGCTGATTTTAAATTCAATTTGTTTGACATCAAACTCGGTATAGCAGTTCATATTTAAATATGATGAAAAAAATTGTAATCTATAGTATACTTGCAGTCGCTTCGCTGCTGGCATTTTGGGGATGTATCGCAAACGATATTCCTTATCCTCATTTGAATCCTGAGTTCATTTCAATTGAGGCTAAAAACCAGGTCAAGGCTGCTAAAATTGATGCCCTGAACCATGAGGTAATGCTTTATTTGCCGGAAACTGAAAATATCAGAGCGGTTCGCATCACTAAATACGAGTTGACGGAAAATGCCAAGATAATCTCGCCGAATTTTAATGAGGTGCTGGATTTGTCCGCTCCCGTAAAGGTGAAAATCTATTTGTATTACGATTATGAATGGATTGTCAGGGCGGAGCAGAGTATCGAGCGTTATTTTACCGTTGAAAATCAGATTGGCGAGAGTGTGATTGACGTTCCGGGTAAACGTATTTTAATCAAAGTGCCGGAATCTCAAGATTTGTCAAAAGTCAAAGTAACTTCTGTAAAACTCGGTCCGAAAGGTCTTACAACATTAGACAAGGATATTGAAGGAGTTTTGGTGGACTTCACAAAACCGTATAAATTGAATGTAAACTATTTCGGAATGACTGAAAGTTGGACTGTTTATGTGGAACGTACCGAAGTTTCCATCTCCGTTAGTGCGGTGGATGCCTGGACTCAGGTTATCTGGGTGCATGCCAATGGTCAGGATGGCAAGGACAACGGTGTTCAGTATCGCAAAGCGGGAACAGAGCAATGGATTGATGTCCCGCAGGAAAATATTATATTCAACGGTGGTGCATTTACAGCTCGCATTTCAGGCGTTATGCCGATGTCGGAATACGAAGTGCGCGCATTCTCTGATGATGAATTTTCAGGCATTGAAACTGTTAGAACTGAAAATATCCTTGAAGTGCCGAATTTTAGCTTTGATAATTGGCATTTGGACGGAAAGGTTTGGGAGCCGTGGGGTGAAGGTGAAGCCCAGTTTTGGGATACTGGTAACAGTGGTGCCGTTACGCTTGGTGACAGCAATTCCGTCCCGAGTGAAGAAACTTGTGACGGCAAGCCTGGACAGTCCGCAAAATTGCAGACTCGTTTTGCCGGTATCGCTGCAGTAGGAAAACTGGCAGCAGGTAACCTTTTCACCGGAGAATTCCTTCGTGTGGACGGTACTAATGGTGTTTTAAACTTCGGTCGTGAATTTGCCGGAAGACCTACGCGTTTGAAAGGTTTCTTTAAATACAATTCCAAGTTGATTGACTATACCAACAAGGATCTGTCGTATATGAAAGGGCAGAAGGACTCCGGTGTTATCTACATCGCGTTGACCGATTGGGATGCTCCGATGGAAATTCGTACAAATCCGAAAAATCCGCAGTATTTCGATAAAAATGCAGATGCGGTTATCGGTTACGGTGAAATGATTGTAACGGAAGATGTGAATGATTTCATAGAATTCAGTATTGATATCAAGTACAAAGCAACCGACAGAAAACCGAAATATATTCTGATTGTATGTTCTGCAAGTCGCTATGGAGATTATTTTACCGGTGGTGCGGGAACTGTGATGACCGTTGATAATTTCAAATTGGAATGGGATTAATTCAATATTGACCCTTTAAATAGAGCCGGGAAGGTTTGTTCTCCGGCTCTTTTATTGGTCAGGCATCGTGGAAAATGCTTGAAAGATGTTCGTATTTTGCATTTTGCCGGTATTGTATTTGAAAAATTTGTGGCAGTTTGCGGGTATATCATATAAAAGACCAGATTCTTAAACTTTTGTAAATTCCTTTAGTTGGTTGAAATTCAGACTAATATCATTTTTAAGTTGTCTCTGCTACAATTTATTTTCAAAAAAATGTAACTTTTTGATGTATTTTTTTGACCGAAAAATTTGGAGGAATAAATAAAATGCTTTAATTTTGCACTCGCTAATAGGAACTAAACACCGTTAGTAAACATATTTTTCATGGAGAGATGGCAGAGTGGTCGATTGCGGCGGTCTTGAAAACCGTTGAGGGTCACACCTCCGGGGGTTCGAATCCCTCTCTCTCCGCAAAGGGAGCTGAGTTTTTAACTTGGCTCGCTTTTTTTGTTTCCAACTTTCGAAAATGATTGTAATCTTGGGGGCAGTCGATATTTAGTGGGGATAACTTAAATCAATAAAGATAAAATAAAGATTCTTCTGAGACATATTATTTAGATGAAAACTGGTGTCTCCAAAATGGGACACCAGTATATTTCTTTCAGATATAAAAATCTAATTATATTTGTTAATATCAATGTTCTTGTTATTGAATGTATTTGATACAAACTTTACCCTCTTCCAAATCATATTTGACGGTAAAGCTGATAATTTTATTATTCTTATCCAACTGGTATTCAAAATTATATGTTTCTTCTTGATTTCCTTTCTGCTTGTCAACAATTTTAGAAGGCATATTCTTGATACGTGTGCCCCATACATTCAAATTTTGCATTACAAATCCGTCGCCTCGCAGTTTATTAAGAGATGATGAATGTGTAATATTCACAAATGCAAGATCCAGATTAGTATCATTGAGAATGGATTCATTATAGACAATTTCTGCGTTGTGTGAGAAAGTTGGAATTCCACCCTCTGTCATGAGATTGCCTGCACTCCATGCGGCATTAATAGAATAGTTGGAGTCTGAGTCTCCCGGTATGTCTTTTATGTCGGTACGGATGTGCTGGTTCTTGTCGTTATAGTAGAATTGGTAGGTACTTGCCTCATTGCCGTTCACAGCCTCATCATTCCATTTGACAGCCTTTCCGGAAGCATCCAATGTCAATGTTTCTTTGTATATCCAATTCTTTCCTGAAAAGCATACTACTTCGCAGTCTGACTTAATAATATCGTTTCCTTCTGCATCTTTGGTGTACGAAAGTTTATAGTCCCAACTTTTGGCTTCTTCACCCCAGGGATCATCATAAGATTCATCTTTAGGAAAATCATGGTGCTGCTGGATTAATCTGCCTTTTTCGTCGTAATTGAACGTAATTATTGTTGAAACTTCATATTCATTCTTTTCATTCTTGCTATAAGCTACCATCTCAGAAATCAGGCCCTTGTTTTGATGAATGGGAGTATCTCCCTTTTCCTCGTCCTTTGTGATGGCTTTCTGTTCAATGAGAATTTTGATTTGAGTGGCGCCGCAGGTAATTACAATTTC